>Ga0302314_10000369_pt1 | contig 82347 bp, 86 predicted proteins | sample III_Palsa_N2_3_FD_200533 | JGI IMG/M metagenome (GOLD analysis project Ga0302314, IMG submission 200533) | Peat permafrost microbial communities from Stordalen Mire near Abisko, Sweden - III_Palsa_N2_3 | ecosystem: Environmental > Terrestrial > Soil > Palsa > Peat permafrost | place: Sweden...
ATTGAGGTCGAGGGTGTCCGGCGCGCGCGTGCCTGGGCTGCGGCGGCGGATCTGCGCCTGTGGCTGGTGGACCAAGGCGGCGCCTTGGGCGCCTGGCGGGAGGCCCTGGACCTGATCCGGGCCGGCGACATCCTGGTGCTCAACAAATCTGATCTTGTGGCCGGGGGCGATCTGGGCGACGCGCGGGCCGCGGGCGCGGCGCTCAAGCTGGAAACGCTGTCGGTTTCGCTGCTGGATGGGGGGGCGGACGCGCTCCGGACCCGGCTCGCGGCGCGACTTGGCCGGGAGCTGTCGGGGTCGGAATTTCCAGCCGCGACGCGGGCCCGGCATGAGCACCTGTTGCGCGAGGCGCGAGGGAGCCTCGGCCGGGCGTTGGATGAATTGCGGGACCCGGAGCTCGCCGCCGAGGATGCTCGGCTGGCGGCGCGGGCTTTGGCCCGGATTAGCGGCCGGGTGGATGCCGAGGATGTCCTGGAGCGGGTGTTTGCGACCTTCTGCATCGGCAAGTGAACTGTTTCACGTGAACAGTTGTCCCCGAAGCGGGCCGGGTCGTTTCACGTGAAACACCGGCGCTGGGGCGCAGGTCGACCCAGAGGCCGGTTTGGGGTATTGAGCGCGCCCCATGTCTCGCTCCTTTGATGTCATCGTGATCGGCGGCGGCCATGCCGGCTGCGAAGCCGCGGCAGCAGCGGCGCGCTTCGGCGCCCGCACCTTGCTGGCCACGCACAAGCTGGAAACCATCGGCGAGATGTCGTGCAATCCGGCCATCGGCGGCGTGGGCAAAGGCCACTTGGTGCGCGAGGTCGACGCCCTTGACGGTCTCATCGGGCGCATGGCCGACGCCGCCGGCATTCAGTTCCGAATGCTCAATCGCTCCCGCGGCCCGGCCGTGCGCGGACCGCGGGCTCAGATCGACCGCAAGCTCTATCGCCAGGCGATGCGGGCGGCGCTGGAGGCGCAGCCGAGCCTGACCCTGCTGCCGGGGGCCATTGAGGACCTGATCGTCGAGGACGGCCGCACAGCGGGGGTGGTCGACGCCGCCGGTGAGACCTGGCGCGCCGGCGCCGTGGTGCTCACCACCGGCACCTTCCTCAAGGGCGTCATCCATCGGGGCGACGAGCGCATAGCCGCCGGTCGCATCGGTGATGCGCCGTCAATCGGGCTTTCGGAGCGACTCTATGGCCTCGGGCTCTCCATGGGGCGCCTCAAGACCGGCACGCCGCCACGCCTCGATGGGCGGACGATCGCCTGGGATCGTTTGGAGATGCAGCCGGGCGACACGCCGCCAACGCCATTTTCGTTCCTCACCGATCGCATCGACCGGGACCAGGTCGCTTGCGGCATCACCGCAACCACGGCCGAGACGCATGCCATCATTGCCGGCCGCCTGGCGGAGTCGGCGGTCTATGGCGGCCGGCTGTCAGGCCGCGGACCGCGCTACTGCCCGTCCATCGAGGACAAGGTGGTGCGCTTCGCCGACCGCGGCAGCCATCAGATCTTTCTGGAGCCGGAGGGCCTGGACGACCCCACGGTCTATCCTAATGGAATCTCTACCTCAGTGTCGGCCGAGACGCAGGACGCCTTTCTGCGCACCATTCCGGGGCTGGAAAGCGTCGCCGTGCTGCGCCACGGCTATGCGATTGAATATGACTACGTCGATCCGCAGGAGCTGGCCGCTACCCTGGAAGTGAAGCGCCTACCGGGCCTCTATCTCGCCGGTCAGATAAACGGCACCACCGGCTACGAGGAGGCCGCGGCTCAGGGCCTGGTCGCGGGGCTCAACGCCGCGCGCGCCGCCGCCGGTCAGGATGGCGCGGTGTTCGGCCGTGACGAAGCCTATATCGGGGTGATGATCGACGATCTGGTGACGGCAGGCGTCACCGAGCCCTACCGCATGTTCACCAGTCGGGCCGAATTCCGCCTGCGACTGCGCGCCGACAACGCCGACCAAAGGCTCACCGGGCGCGGCGTGGCGCTCGGCTGCGTCGGGTCGGAGCGGGCCAACGTCTTCGCGGCCAAGGCTGAGGCGGTCGCCGCTGCGCGCGCCGAGGCGGCATCGCTGCTCCTGACCCCGGCGGCGGCGGCCCGGGCGGGATTTCGCGTCACAGCCGACGGGCAGCGGCGCAACGTCATTCAGCTCCTCGCCCACAAGGATATCGACTTCGACGCCCTGGCGCGCGTCTGGCCGCAGCTCACCGCCTGGACGCCTGCCGCACGCGAGCAAATCGAGATCGAAGCGGCCTATTTCGGCCACCTGGAGCGGCAGGAGGCGGACATCGCCCTCTTCCGCCGCGACGAAAACCTCGAGCTGCCGACCGACCTGGACTACGCCGCCCTCGGCGGCCTCTCCAATGAGGCGCGTGAAAAGCTCGCCGCCGTCCGGCCGGCGACGCTCGGCCAGGCCTCGCGCATCGAAGGGGTCACGCCCGGCGCTCTCACCACCCTCCTTGCTCATGTTCGACGCCGCCAGGCCGCCTGAGGACCTGGCGGAGACTCTGCGCGCGCTCGGAGCCTCAGCCCGGGCGTTGGACGATGGCGAGCGCCTGCGCCGAATGTTGGCAGACGCCAACACCCGGATGAATCTGGTCGGGGCGAGCACCCTGGCCGACTTCTGGCGCCGTCATTTCCTCGACAGCGCCCAGCTTCTCGCCCTCGCGCCGCCGGCCCGCCGCTGGGCCGACCTGGGGTCGGGAGCAGGGTTTCCAGGCTTGGTGCTGGCCATCCTCCTCAGGGATGCTCCGGGTACGGAGGTCCATCTTGTGGAGAGCATGGCCAAGAAATGCGGCTTTCTTAGTGAGGTTATCCGCGAGCTCAACCTGCCAGCGCGCGTACACAATCAGCGGGCGGAAGATCTGCCTCTTGCCGTTGACGTGGTTGCGGCTCGGGCCTGTGCGCCCCTGACCCGGCTGCTCGGTTTCGCCAGGCCTTCACTGAGGCGTGACGTGCGTGGCCTGTTTTTGAAGGGCGCCGAGGTTGACACCGAGCTTGCCGAGGCGCGGAAATCATGGCGATTCACGGTGGCGGTCCACCCGAGCCTGAGCGATCCGCGCGGGCGCATCCTCGAGATAACGGAGTTGGCGCGTGCGCCGTAACGCGTTGAAAATATTGGCTATTTCCAATCAGAAAGGCGGCGTGGGCAAGACGACGACGGCGATCAACCTCGGCACCGCCCTCGCGGCCATGGGCGAACAGGTGCTGGTGATCGACATCGACCCGCAAGGCAACGCCTCGACCGGACTCGGCGTGCCGCCGCAGGCCCGCAAGCTGACCTCTTACGACGTCCTGATGGAGGATGTGCCCATCGCCTCGGCCATCGTGGAGACGGCCGTGCCGGGGCTCGACCTTCTTGCCTCCGAGTCGGATCTCTCCGGGGTGGAGCTCGAGCTGGGGGCCAAGCCTCGGCGCGCCTACCGGCTGCGCGACGCCCTGACCCCGGTGCGGGCCGACGGCCGCTATAGCTGGGCCCTGATCGATTGCCCGCCGTCGCTCAATCTCTTGACGCTCAACGCCATGGCCGCGGCCGACTCCGTGCTGGTGCCGCTGCAGTGCGAGTTCTTCGCCCTGGAGGGCCTCTCGCAACTCATGCACACCATCGACTTGGTGAAGAATGCCCACAACACCGGGCTGACCATTCAGGGCGTCGTGCTGACTATGTACGACCGGCGCAATACGCTCTCCAAACAGGTGGCGAGCGACGTGCGCGCCTATCTCGGCGACAAGGTCTACGAGACCATGATCCCGCGGAACGTCCGGGTGTCCGAGGCGCCGGGCTTCGGCAAGCCGGTGCTCATCTATGATCTCGAATGCGCCGGCAGCCAGGCCTACATCGATCTGGCCAAGGAGCTCCTGGCGCGTGAGCGCGGCCGGGCCAAGGCGGAGGTGGTGAATGGCTGAAGGTCGGCGGGGGTTGGGGCGCGGGTTGTCGGCGCTGCTCGAGGAAGCGCAGGCGGCGACCACCCAGGAGACGCGTCGCGCCGCCGGCGTGCAGGAGTTGCCGATCGAGCTCGTGCGCCGCAACCCGGACCAGCCCCGGCGGAATTTCGCGTCGGAACCCCTTCAGGAGTTGGCCGACTCCATCCGCGAGCGCGGAGTGATCCAGCCGATCATCGTGCGCGCCCTGCCCGAAGCGCCCGGCGAATATCAGATCGTCGCTGGCGAGCGTCGCTGGCGGGCCGCCCAGCTGGCCGGGCTGCACGCCATCCCGGCCCTGGTGCGGGAGTTTTCGGAGATTGAGGTCTTCGAGGTGGCCTTGATCGAAAACGTCCAGCGCGCCGATCTCAACCCGCTGGAAGAAGCGCGCGGCTATGACGCCATGGTCAAGCGCTTCAATCGCAGCCACGAGACCATCGCCGGCATCGTCGGCAAGAGCCGCAGCCACGTGGCCAACACCATCCGGCTCACCCGCCTGCCCGAGCGCGTCCAAGATCATCTGGAGAGCGGTCGGCTCACAGCGGGGCACGCCCGCACCCTGCTCGATCTGGAGGACGCCGAGGCGCTGGCCGAGCGGATCATCCGCGACGGCCTCAACGTGCGTCAGGCCGAGGCCTTGGCGCGGCGCGCGCGCGCGGCAGGCGATGCGCCGCCGAAACCGGCCCGCCCGTCCGGCAAGAGCGCCGACACCGCGGCGCTGGAGAGCGATCTCGCTGAAGTCCTTGGTCTTTCCGTGGACATTCGTGACGCCGGCGGGGCCGGCGAGGTGCGCATCGCCTACCGCACGCTCGAGCAGCTCGACGACCTCTGCGCGCGCCTCATGCGGCCGCCTCCAGGCCGCGCGCGGGGCTAGCGCTTCGGCGCCCTGTTCTCCATCGGCAGGGCCTCGCCCGTCTCCAGGAGCGTCTTGAGGCTGGAGAGCAGGCCAGGCCAGCCGCTCGACACCGCCTCGATTGTCTTCGACGGGCCATCCAGGCTTTCATGGACAATCTGCAAGCGCGTGACAGGGCCTTCGGCGTTGATCTCGAAGGTGCAGCGAGTGCCCTTCTCCTCACGCAGTTCCGGAATGAACTCATTGCGCCACTCGATCACCAGCCGGTGCGGCGGCTCGGCTTCGAGGATCCGGCCGGAATCGGCCACCCGGCCGTTGGCGAACACCAGCTTCCAGTCCGATCCCGGCGTCCAGTCGGTGACATGGGTGACGCCGTGCCAGTAGATCTTGGTGAATTCCGGCATGGTCAGCGCCTCCCACAGCTTCTGAGGCGTGGTGCGGATGTAGGTCACATAGAGGAAGCGGCTAGTCGTCATCGTCTTGATCCTCCAGGGATTTCTTGAGGTCGGCGAGAGCTCGCAGGGGGCCCGCCTGAAACTTCCCGATCCAGCGATCGGCGATCTCCTGGATCGGCACGGGATTGAGGTGGTGCAGCCGTTCGCGTCCGCGGCGCTCGCTGACGACGAGGTTGGCCGCTTCGAGGATGTCGAGGTGCTTGGTCAGGGCCTGGCGGCTCATCGCATGTCCTTGCGCCAGCTCGCTCAGCGTCTGGCCGCGGCGCATCCGGAGGCTGTCCAACAGGGCGCGTCGGGCCGGGTCGGCCAGGGCCTTGAAGACCAGATCGGCGCCCATGCGCCTCTATATGCAACCAGATTGTTGCGTAAACAAGCCCCGGAGCGCGTTCCGCAAAAGTGAGTGCTGGTTTGCGGGCAGAACACGCTCAAACTTAGAATCTAGTCAGAGTCCGAGGGCGCGGGCGCGGCCGGCGAGGCTGAGCGCCAGGCGTTCGGCGATCAGCGTGTCGGGCGCGCCGGTCTGTTTGCAGGCGATATCGGCGGCCAGCAGGTCGGCCTGGACGGCGTCCAGCTCGGGCAGGCCCCAGCTGCGCGCTTGGCGGCCAATCTCGCGCTGGGATTTCCAGAACGGCTCGGCCGCCTTGACCGCCTCTTCCAGCGAGGCGCCGGCGCGGCGGGCGACCGCCACGCGGCGCAGCTTGGCCAGGTGACCGCTCATCGCCCGAACGGCCGCGGCCCCGTCCAGCCCCTCGCGGGCGGCGCGGCGCAGATTCGCCTGGGCGGCGGCCGAGCGTCCGCCGAATGCCTCGCTGGCGGCCTCCGACATCGAGGCCTCCGGCTCGACGCCCAGGAAGTCCTCCAGCTCCTTGGGCCCCGCCGTCACGCCCGAGCCGGGTCCCAGAAACAGGATCAGCCGCTCGATCTCTTGCCGGGCGACGCCGCGCTCGTGTGGCAGGCGCGAGGCGAACAGCTGCTGCGCCTCAGCCGTGAGCCCAAGCCCTTCCTTGGCCAGCGCCTCACGCGTGAAGCGGACAAGGTCGCCGGCTTCGTCCGCGTAACAGGCGATGACGCCGCACCCTGCCTGCTTCTCGGCCAGGAGCCGCAGAGCCGAGCTGCGGCCGAGGTCGCCGGCCTCAATGACGAAGAAGGCCTCGGGATTGAGTCGATCCTCGAGATGGGCCGTCAGCGCCTCGGCGGCGATCCGCTCCGCCCGCGCCGCTTCGCCCAGGCGCACGCGCACGAGGCGCCGCCCACCCATCATCGAGATGGCGGCCAGCTCTTCCTCCAGCCGCGCCGGCTGAGCCGTGAGATCGTCCTCGGTGAGCTGGGCGGTGTCGAAGGGATCGTCCGGGCGGCTGGCCACCGCCGCGGCCAGCTCGGCGCCCCGCTCGCGCACCACGCCCAGATCGCGGCCGTAGATCAGGACGGCGCGGAACTCAGACCCGGGGCTCTTGAGAAAGCGCGCGACGTCCTGACGCTTCAGGATCACCGCCGCTAGTGTCCCGATTCCGAAGTTCGCATTGCCTGGCGGACCCTTCGACCAACTCCGGAATCGATAAGGACACTAGCCAACTTTAAGTCTCAAGTGTGCCCTTTTGGATCTGAAGTTCGGTCCGACGCGCGACCCATGCGCTTGCGAACTTCAGACCCGGCACACTACGGATTCTTGGCGACGTGAGACGCCATCCAGGCGGCCAGTTCGATTTCGATCTTCCGGGCGACGTCCGAGGCGGCGCGCTGCTGGCTGTCCTGACGGGCCGCGATACCGGCATAGGGATCGTTGGCAGCGTCGTAGCTGACATCGCTTACCGCCCGGCCGTGGTGGACCACCTTGCCGGTCAAAATGTCGGTCAGGTCGTAATCTATGGTGACGCCGACCTGATATCTTTGCGCGTAGTCATTGAGGGTCAGGCCGCGCGGGTCGCGCGATTGGTCGACCGTGAAGTCGAGCCGGTAGGCCGGGGTCTCGCCCTTGTTGCGCGCCAGGTCGTCGTCGAGCGATTCCCGCACGAGATAGCCGACGCGGCCGTTCGGGGCTTCGACCTCGATCGATGACAGTCCCTTGGAGAGCCCCGGCGTTGCGTAGAGCGGCGTAAAGCCGCACCCGCCCAGCAGAGCGGCGCCGGTCAAGCCGACTGTCAGGGCCGCCGCGCGCCTCATGCGGTTTGAATGACCACGTTGGCGATCCGATCCGGCACATGCACAAAGCGAATAACCGTCGCGCCCTCCAGCTTGGGGCCAATATCCGGGTCGGCGCGCATCAGCTCCCACACCACATCCTTCGAAGCGCCGGCCGGCGCGCGGATTTCACCGCGGCGCTTGCCGTTTATCTGGACGGGGAGAACCTTCTCCTCGTCCTCCGTCAAGGCGGGATCGTAGACCGGCCAAGGCGCGGCCGCCACCAGGCCGTCTTCGCCGAGGCGAGACCAGCATTCCTCGGCCAGATGGGGCGCGAACGGCGCCGCGAGGCGGGCCAGGGCGCTCAGCGCTTCCGTGCGCGCCGCCAGCAGCGCCGGCGAGGCGGTCTCGACCGATGCGGCGCGCAGGTCGCCGACCAGTTCGTAGATGCGGGCGATGGCGCTATTGAACCGGAACCCCTCAAGCGTTTCGGTCACGGCCTTGATCGTCTTGTGCGTCACCCGCCGCAGCGCCAGGGCGGCGGGATCGTCAGGGGTCGCGCCGTCGCCCACGGCCGGCTGGGCGTCGAACTCGGTCCAGATGCGGTTGATCAGCCGCCAGGCGCCTTCGACGCCGGCCGTGGTCCACTGCACGTCGCGATCCGGCGGCGAGTCCGAGAGCACGAACAGGCGCGTCGCGTCGATGCCGTAAGTGTCGGCGATGTCGGCCGGCGCCACGACATTGCGCTTGGACTTCGACATCTTCTCCGGATCGCCGATGATCAGCGGCTCGCCAGTCTCGGCGTCCCGGGCGCGCCTGGTCGCGCCTTCGGCCTCGATCTTGACCCTGGCGGGTTCGACCCACTCGCCGCTCTGCCGACGATAGGTCTCGTGGGTCACCATGCCCTGGGTGAACAGGCCGGCGAATGGCTCGTCGATGTCGAGCATGCCCTGATCCCGCAGGGCGCGGGTCACGAACCGCGCATAGAGCAGGTGCAGGACGGCGTGCTCGATCCCGCCGATATACTGGTCCACCGGCATCCAACGGTTAGCGCCAGGCCCGATCGGAGCCTCGGCGTGAGGGTCGGCGAACCTGGCGAAATACCAGGAGGAATCGACGAACGTATCGAGCGTGTCGGTTTCGCGCTCGGCCGGACCGCCGCAGCGGGGGCAGGCGACGTGCTTCCACGTCGGGTGCCGCGCCAGGGGATTGCCCGGCCGGCTGAAGTCCAGTCCCTCGGGCAACCGCACCGGCAGATCCTGCAGAGGAACCGGCACGACGTCGCAGGCCTGGCAATGAATCACCGGGATAGGACAGCCCCAGCCGCGCTGGCGCGACACACCCCAATCGCGCAAGCGATAGACCACGGCGCCTTCGCCCTGCCCCTCCGCCTCGATGCGGGCGATGGCCGCGGCCTTGGCGGCCTCGATGTCCAGTCCGTCGAGGAAGTCCGAGTTGAATATCCTGCCTGGGCCGGTCCAGGCCTCCGCGCCCACTTCATAGGTCGCCGGATCAGCGCCTGCCGGCAGCACCACCGGCCGCACCGGCAGGGCATATTTGCGGGCGAAATCGAGGTCGCGCTGGTCGTGAGCCGGACAGCCGAAGATGGCGCCCGAGCCGTAGTCCATGAGCACGAAGTTGGCGATCCACACCGGCAGACGCCACTCGGGATCGAACGGATGACGGACGCGGAGACCGGTGTCGAAACCCAGCTTCTCGGCCGACTCGATCTCCGCCTCAGACGTGCCCCCGCGGCGACATGCGGCGAGGAAGTCCCCCACCTCGGGGCTGGCCGCGGCCAGCGCCTCGGCCAGCGGATGGTCGGGGGCGATGGCCAGGAAGCTGGCGCCAAACAGCGTGTCCGGGCGCGTTGTATAGACCGGGATCCCGCCCTCGCGCTCGGCGAATGCGAAGGTCAGCTCGGCCCCGCGTGAGCGGCCGATCCAGTTCTCCTGCATCAGCCGCACCTTGTCCGGCCAGCGCTCGAGCCCCGACAGGCCCTCCAGCAACTCGTCGGCATAGCGAGTGATGCGCAGGAACCACTGAGTCAGCTTCTTGCGCTGCACCGGCGCGCCGGAGCGCCAGCCGAGGCCGTCGATCACCTGCTCGTTGGCGAGCACGGTCATATCGACCGGATCCCAGTTGACCAGGCCCTCCTTGCGGTAGGCCAGGTCGCTCTCCCAGAGCTTGAGGAACCAGGCCTGCTGGCGCCCGTAGTATTCCGGCTCGCAGGTGGCGAACTCGCGCGACCAGTCGATCGAAAGTCCGAGCCGCTTCAGCTCGTCGCGCATGACCTCGATATTGCCCAGGGTCCACGCGCGCGGGTCGACGCCGCGCTCGGCGGCCGCATTCTCCGCCGGCAGGCCGAAAGCGTCCCAGCCCATGGGATGGAGGACATTGTAGCCGCGCGCCCTCCGGAAGCGGGCGTTGACATCGCCCATGGCGTAGTTGCGCGCATGGCCGACGTGCAGACGTCCCGACGGATAGGGGAACATCTCCAGCGCATAGTATTTGGGTCGGTCAGAATCCTCGCGCGCGCGGTCGACGCCGGCCGCTTCCCAGGCGGCGCGCCACTTCGGCTCGACCGTTTTCGGATCGTAGCGGGGCATGGGCGCTTACAGCGCTCAGCCCTTGAGGTTGGAAAGCCGAAGCTCCCGCGCCCGGGTGAGGATGGCGTTCTCGATGTCGATCGAGGTCTGGGCCGAGGTCGGCGCGTCCACCCAGCCGCCGCCGCCATTGTTCACCTGGCGGAAGATGGTGACGTTGAGGCCGTCGGCGCGCAGGCGCGTGTCGAGGATGTAGACCGTCGCCTTGAAGCGCTCGTCGGGCTTCTCGGGGTTGACGTACCAATCGGTGATCACCACCCCGCCATAGGGATCGGCCGAGGACAGAGGCATGAAGGCCAGGGTATCCAGCGTGGCGCGCCACAGATATCCATTGACCCCGATAGCCCCTTCGGGCGTGTGGTGGTTCTTGACGGCGCTCTGGTTCGCATTGCCGCCACAGGCTGACAGGGCCAGCGTCGCCGCCCCCAGCACCAGCGCGCGAGCTACCCAGCCCATCCGTCCACGTCCGATATCGCCGCGCGGCGCCGGCCTGCTCATCAGTCTCGCATTCCCGTTCCGTTAACGCCGCTTCCAGCGCAGTTCGCCCCGCCCGGCGGGCCCCGGGTCTATCCCATTCGCGCCTGAGCGCCAAACGCGAATCTCGGACTTGGCGCGTGACCGGCGCGCAACAGCGACAAAGGTTCGCTCGCCCGCGGCCAAGAATCGCACCCCTGGCGGTTGACGATCGGGCGCCTCGGGCCTTTATCGGAGATTGGGACAGCCGGCGCGCGTGCGCGGGTTGGGTGTGTATGGGGATTATTCGGGTCGTCGCCATGAAGCCGCTCGGGCTCGCCATCGCCGCTGCCGCGACGCTTGCGCTCTCCGCAGGCGCCTTCGCCGCGCGCGCCGAAGGCGTCCAGACGACGCTGGTCTCCGACCCCGACTTCTCCGCCCCGACCCTGAACGGCGCGCCGACCACGCCCCGAAGCAGCGTCGAATGGGACGACAGCAAGGGCCGCTGGGGTCTCAACTTCGGTGTCGAGCAACACTCCACCGACCGCGAATTGCAGCTCAAGGACGTCTCCTCCGGCGTCTACTACAAGCTCACCAAGCGCCTGCATATCGGCGGCGCCGTCAGCCTCGCGCCCGACCAGGCCGAGACACTGCGGATGGGCCAGCCGCAGGTGCCGGCCCCGCGCGTCCGCCTCGAGACCGTTTTCAAGTTCTAGCCAGCGCTCGTCTCTGGACAAATCGCCTGGCGAGCGACCCGGGACCTTGGCTGCCTCATCGGGCATGGCGTCGCAAACTCCTTCCAAAGAGGGGTCAGAGGCACGAAGCTATTCGGTCCAATCGATAAGTGGCTCGAGGCCGGAGCTGCGCCGAGCCTCGTTGACGACGCCGCGAATGAATTCGCTCTTCGCTTCGGTATAGCGCTCGCGGTGATCCGGGAAGCGCGTGGCCAGCGTCGTTTTGAGGCGACCATAGGCTTCGACCCGCTCGGGATGGGTGATCAGCCAGTCACGGAAGAATCGTTCGCTCTTGTTCGGCCATGCGCCTTCGGGGACGACATGAAGATGGGTCGATGGACAGCCTTCGCAGGCGGCCTTCCTGAAAAAGCGACGATAGGAAAAGTTTTCGCTCAATTCCCGATAGCCGTCGGCCCCGAGGCGCGGAATTACATCGGTCAGGCTCTCCAGCGATTGAACCGCCGCCATAATGTCGATCGTGGGTTTCGCGCTCAGGCCCGGAATCGCGGTGCTTCCAAAGTGTTCGATATGGAGGAACCGGCGTTCCGCCAACTCGATGAGCCGCGCTTCTTCCGCGCGATAGGCGTCTGGCCACCGCGCGTCATAGGGCGTGATCCCAACGTTTCCTAACCTGTGTGGATCGGGCATCGGTTTCCGCCATCGCCGCCGCGCTCACGCTTCCGCCGGGGGTTGCAGCCACGCCGGGATGTCGCGCCGCGCGTGCAACACGCGCCAAACATCGATCGCGTCGGCGCCCTCGACATAGAAGATGAGGTAGGGAAACCCGGTGATCTGGCGAGTTCGCAGGCCCGGCAGATTGAGCTCATGGGCGTAACGCGGAGAGCCGAGGGATGGCGACCGCCCGATGCTCCCGTAGGCTCGCTCGAGCGCATCGATGAAGCGCAGCGCGACTTTGTCGTTGGCCTCACGGGCATAGTGGTCGACGGCGGCCTCCACGTCGCTTCGCGCCGCTCGCCGCGGGACGACAGCCTTCACGTCGTCGGGCGGACCCGCGACCGCAGTTCAGCGAAATAGCCGCCATCGACGGCCGCTGTTGTCGACGAACTCGCACCCTCCAGAAGGAGACTGCGAAGGTGCTGTCGATCCTGGTCGTGGCGGATCAGTTCGCGGACGTATTCGCTGCTGGTCCCATACCCGCGCTCCGAGACCTGCGTATCAACGAAGGTCTTGAGCGCCTCGGGCAGCGAGATATTCATGGTGCCCATGCCGACGACTCTATGTTCTTGGCAAAATTTGGCAAGTCGGGACCCGAGCTAAGAGGCGGCCAGCGCATCGATCGCCGCGACGCCGACGACCCCAGTCGCAGCAAGTTTTCGCGCGTTGTCCGCATTCACCCCGCCCAGGGCGTAGACCGGCGTCTTTGCGCGCCGCGCCAGTTGGGCCAGGGCCCGCGGCCCGAGCGGCCGGCCGGCCGAGGGGCTGCGGCTTGGAAACACCGGCGAGACGACGAGCGCGTCGGCGCCGGCGCGCCGCGCGCGCAGGGCCGCCGGCAGGCTGTGCGCCGCGGCCGTCACCAGGAAGCGGCCGCGAAATCGCTGCGCCTTCGGCGCCAGCCGCTCCGGCAGGTGCAGGCCATCCGCGCCCAGGCGCGCCGCGAGGCGTGGATCGGCGCCGACCAGGAGCGCCAGCCCCCGCCGGCGGCAGACACGCGCCAGTATCCGGCCAGTCTCGAGCGCGTCACGCGCGCCGAAGGCGCGGAACACCACGCCAGCGCCGCGCGGCAGGCGCGCGGCGACCGCCGCCGGGTCCGGCGTCCGCGTCGGATCGGTAAAGAACAACAACGGCGGCAGGGTCTTCCGCCCGCGACGGCCGCGCCTTAGCTTCCTCGCCGTCCGCCACAGCCGCGAAATCTCACTCAATGACGCATCCGACGTTTGATCCTGCCGAGGCCAGGCGCGAAATCCTGTCGGCGATCGATGCGGCGGCGCGGGCGGCCGGGCGCGACCCGATCGGAATCGCGCTGACGGCCGTCAGCAAGCAACAGCCCTGGTCGCGCGTCGCCCCCGTGCTGGCCGCCGGCCAGAGAGTGTTCGGCGAGAACCGGGTGCAGGAAGCGGCCGAGCGCTGGCGCGAGCATCGTCATGGCGTGGAATTGCGCCTCATCGGGCCGCTGCAGACCAACAAGGCGAACGAAGCGGTGCGGCTTTTCGACGTGATCGAGACGCTCGACCGCCCGCGCCTCGCCCGCGCTTTGGCCGACGAGGTCGCCGCCGCCGGCGCCGCGCCCAGGCTGCTGGTCCAGGTCAACACCGGTGAGGAGCCGCAGAAATCCGGCGTCGTCCCGGCCGAGGCGGACGCTTTCATCGCCGCCTGCCGCATCGAGTACGGCCTGCCGATCGCCGGCCTGATGTGCCTTCCGCCGGCGAGCGAGCCACCGGGGCCGCACTTCGCCCTGCTGGCCAAGATCGCCGCGCGCAACGGCCTTCGCGAGCTCTCCATGGGCATGAGCGCCGACTTCGAGGTGGCCATCCAGTTTGGCGCGACCCACGTCCGCGTCGGTTCGGCCCTCTTCGGCGCGCGGCCGGCACACTAGGGATTTCGGCGGATACGGCGAATGTCGAGCGAATCCCCGGCCCGCGCCTCCGAAAGCAGCTCCACCAGATCGTAGCGATCCATGGCGACGCAGCCCTGGGTTGGGAAGAAGTCCGGCTGCGCCACATGCAGGAAGATCGCCGATCCGGCCCCCGGGACCACCGGACGGTCGTTGTATCCCAGCACCACGACCAGGTCGTAGACCTCGTCGTCGCGCCATAGCGCCTCGGCGCTGACCGGATAGGGCAGCTTGATCTGCCGGTTGTAAGCCGGATCGTCGGGGGCGTCGCACCAGCCGTCGTCGGGCGAGATTGGCGCGATCGGCAGACCGGTGTCCGGCTCGCGGACGCGATCGGGACGGTACAGCACGCTGCGCAGGGGCCAGACCCCGACAGGCGAGGCGCCGTCGCCCTCGTTCTTGAACGGCGGGGCCTTAACTCCGCTCATCCCCAGGGCGCAGGGGGCGTAACGACGGGGAAGCTTTATCCAGCCATCGGCGAATACGGTGAAGATCATGGGCCTGCGTGCTACGGTTGGCGGAGGACGGCTAAAGAGTGCATGGTCCACCCCATGGCGCGACGCAAGACGATCCTCATCATCGACGACGATCCGGAGCTGCGCGGGGCCCTTTCCGAGCAGCTGGAACTACACCAGGAATTTCATCCGACAGTGGCGGCGACCGCGGCCGAGGGCGTCGAGGCGGCGCGATCCGCGCGGCCCGACCTCATTTTGCTCGATGTCGACCTGCCCGACATGAACGGCCGCGAGGCCATGCGCCTGATGCGCGAAGGCGGGGTGAGCGCGCCGGTGATCATGCTCACCGCCGCGGCGGGCGAAGCCGACACCATCCTCGGGCTCGATTCGGGCGCCGGCGACTACGTGACCAAACCCTTCAAGTTCACCGTCTTGCTGGCCCGGATGCGGGCCCAGCTGCGCAATCACGAGGCTTCGGAGGACGCCGTCTTCCGCATCGGTCCCTACGAGTTCCAGCCTGCGGCTAAGCTGCTGGTAGACGCCCGCGGCAAAAAGCTGCGCCTCACCGAGAAGGAGGCCAATATCCTCAAGTATCTCTATCGCGCCGGCCCCAAGGCGGTGTCGCGCGAGGAGCTGCTGGCCGAGGTCTGGGGCTACAATGCCGCCGTCACCACCCACACGCTCGAGACCCACGTCTATCGCCTGCGCCAGAAAATCGAGCCGGACCCTGGCGCCGCTCACCTCTTGATCACCGAGGCTGGCGGCTACCGACTGGCGCCGTAAATCCTGAAGAGCAGCGCCGAGGCGGCGGCGGCCCCGGCGAGGGCGAGAAGCGTGGCCAGGCCCGGCGAAGCGCCCAGGGCCAGCAGGCCGGCCGCCGCCAGGCAACCCGTTCCGCAACCGATGTCCCAGCCGCCCTCGGTGGCGATGTGGAATCTGAGCGGGCAGGGCGACGCCTGGGCGAGATTGTAAACGCGCGTCATCAGAACCGGGACGAGCATCGGGGCCGCAGTCGCGCCCAAGGCATTGGTCGCCACCGCCAGGGCGGGATTGCCGTAGCTGGCCGCCCGAACCGTCACCACGATTGCGCACCATCCGTAGACCAGCAGCACCGATCGCCGCCCGTGACCGCGATCGACCAGCCGCCCGGCCGCGAGGCCGCCCGCCGCCCCCGCCAGCCCGGCCAGAGCCATGGCCCCGCCGTAACCGGCGAAGCCTTCCCCGAGCGAAATGAACAGGGCGATCTGCCACATGTAATAGAAGGCCGAGGCGAACCAGCCGTCCGTGGCCATCAGAGCCCCGCCCATCAGAGCGGCGCGGAACCCGCCGGGCGCGTCGTGCGCGACAGCGACATCCGGCGCGCCGATCAGGGGCGCAACCGCGGCGAGCTGGATGACCGCCGCGGCGTCGAACGCAAAGGTCGGTCCGGCCGTCACCATCGCCCAGCCGCCGGCGGCCGGCGCCGCTATGCCGACGAGGGCGCTGAGCGCCTCCCGGACGCCCACCTGGCCGCCGCGATGCTCGGCGTCGCCGACGGACGCGAAGTAGGCGTGGTAGCAGGTCCAATAGACGACGCTGCCGGCCGCACCCACCTCGACCACCGCCAGCAGCAGGGGCCCGGGCCCATGCACCAAAGGCAACAACGGGAAGATCGCCGCCTCGAGAACCGTGCCGACGATGAGGCTGGCGCGCAGGCCGATGCGTCGCGCCAGAGGCAGAACCGCCGGTCGCATGGCGAAGCGCGAGGCGACCATGCCGGCGATGACGCAAAGCACCAGCGGCGTCGGCACCCCGGCCTTGAGCAGATAGACGAACACGAAGACGCCGCCGCTCTGCTGGGCGAGCGTCTGGATCATGGTGTGGAGGATCGCGCGGGCCACCGCGCGGTCGGCGAAGAGCTTCATGTCGGAGGTCCTGGTCCGAGGCGTGCGGATGCGCTGGCGATCGCCGTCTGGCGGTCCGCGAGCGGGTTTTCGGGCTCAGCCCCTGAAGCGTTCAGGACACATGCGTCGATCTAGCCACGGCTACGCCGAGCAGGCAATGTCGTGCCACCCCGGTCGTCGGTCGACGCGGCGTGGCTCGTGGCCGGAGATGACGGATTGGAGGCTCAAATCGAGGACGCCGCCGCAAGTGGGTTGGCCGGGCGCGAGGCGGGCCTTGGCCCCGCCCGTCGACAGACGTTCACACTCTTTCTGTGTGTGCTCGCCATGTGGGTGGCGACGCACCCCTATCCGGGGGTGACCCACGACGCCCGGCTCTACACGCTCCAGGCGCTTCATGCGCTCGATCCGGGTCGCTGGGGTCAAGATCTGTACTTCGCGTACGGCACGCAGGACTCGTTCACGCTGTTTACGCGCGCCTATGCGCCGCTGGTGGCGGGCCTGGGGCTGGGACTGGCGAACCTCATCGCCAGCTGCGTGGGCGGGGCGCTGTGGCTCGGCGCTGCCTTCGCTTTGGTCTGGAGCCTGTTCAAGGCGCGCATCGAGCGTTGGGCCGCGGTCAGCGGCATAATTCTGCTGGCTGGATGGTACCATGTCATCCTGACCTACGCCGAGCCTTTCGCCACGCCGCGGCTCTATGCCGAGGCGGCGACGTTGGCGGCTCTGGCGCTCGCGCTGCGCCGACGCCGCATCGCGGCCGCCGTTCTGCTCGCCGTGACGGCGATGATCCATCCCCTGGTCGCCATCTACGGGGTCTGCGTCGTAGCGCTATCATGGGCGACGCAAGATCGTCGGATCTGGCTGCTAATCTGCGCGGCGGCGGTGATCCTCGCCATCGGCGTCGCCTTGCGCATAGGCCCTTTGGCGCTGCTGTGGCAGGTTTACGATCCCACCTGGTGGCGGATCCTGAGCGCGCACTTGACCTGGCCGCTGCTCAGCAAGTGGGCGCCGATCGACCAGTTGCGGGCGGCTTCAACGCTGGTCACGCTGGGGGCGTGCGCCGCGGTCGCCAACAGTCGCGAGCGGCGGCTGACGCTGACGGTGTTGCTGGTGACGGTCGCCGGCATCGTGGTCTCGCTGATCGGAACCGACGGCGCTCACAACGTGCTGTTGGCCAGCCTGCAGCTCTGGCGGGGATTGTGGCTGGCCACAGTCGCGGTCAACATCGGCCTGCCAATCCTGCTATTGCGCGGACCAAGCGGCGCGACGCGGGCCCTGCTGGCGCTCGGCATGATCCTCAGCGTCGCATCGCGATTCCTGCTCGTATTGTGCACGCTGGCGCCTGGCGTGCTCGCTGTGGCGTCCGTGCTCCTGGTGGCGCAGACTCGACTGAGCGAACGCTGGCGGCCTGTCATCCGTTTCACCGCTTGGGCGGCCGCCGCCGTGGCGGCCGCGGCCGGCGTGGCGATGGTGGCTTTCCAGCCGGATATGGAAGCGCTAGCGGCGCAATTGACGGGACTCGGCGTCGTAATGCTATGGGTCTCGGCGCCGGTCGCCATCGCCGTGGGATGCGTGCTTTTTGCGACGCGGAATCTGTCGCGCGAGCGCCGGCGGCGTGTCGGCAGGTTGGCGGCCATGGCGACCGGCGCCGTCTTGGCCGGCGTTGCGCTGCTGCTCTCGCAACTGGGCGATTCGATGCTGGCTGTGCACCTGACCGAGCTCGTCCTCGCGTTGCTGGCCGCGGTCGGGTTGGGGCTCAGTTTACGGCGCCCCGACGCGCGCTGGCTGCCGGCGGTGGCGCTCCTGGTTGTCGCCGGTCTTGCGCTGGCCGACCAGCGCAGCTCATGGGCGCGGTACGTCGAGGGATCGGGGCCGGACGGTGGCCTTTCAGTGTTTCTGGCTGGCGCTGACCACATCTATTGGCAAGGAGAACTCGGCAGCGAGGCCTTGTGGTTCCGGGCGCGGCGACCGAGTTACTTCGGCTGCGTACAAGGCGCCGAGGCCGTCTTTTTTCGCGGCGTCGCCCTCGAATGGGTGCGCAGGGCCACGGCGCTCCGCGAGGTCGGCGCCGCCAAAGGCTCGGATTTCTGCGGCGCCAACTTCTCCTGGCCGAGTACGACCAGCCAGGTGGTCGATCTCTGCCGCGCCTTGCCCGATCTCGACACGCTCGTGTTTAACCATCAGATTGAGGGCGCGACCGGGCGGACGTGGACGGCGCCGGCGTTCCAGGGGCGTGCGTCATTCGGCCTGCCTCCGACGAATTCCAGGTTCTGGCGCTACGATTGCCAGGCGCTGCGCTGATCCATGCGTTTGGGCACATCGCGTCGATGACCGTCAGGGGGCGATCTCGGTGATCGGCGCGCCGGCGCAGGCGCGGGGAAGGTCGAGACTCTGCGATTGGCTAGGCGCCGCGGGCGCGTAGGCGCCCAGGCGCGCCGCGTCGTCGGGGGTTACAAGCGCCAGCCGCTGACGCCGGCAGAGCGCTAGCCTTTGATCGCGCGTCAGGAATGGGACACTCATCACCAGGGGGCGATTCGCCAGATAGGGATCGTTCCGCACGAGGTCGTTCAAGTACCAGCCGCCCGCGGAGTCGATGAGCACGACGTCGACCCGCGCGGCGTGAATGGCGGCTTCGATCCGGGCGTAGGGCGCAACAAGGGTCCGCGCCTGCATGGCGCGAAAGGGAAGCAGCGCGACGACCGAGAACAGCGCTGCGGCGGCGAGCACGATCCGGGCGGCGCCACGATCCGGCTCGGCGAGGCGCTCGAAAAGCTGCGCGCCGCCAAGCGCCCCGATCAGAGCGATCGAGCCCAGCAAGCCATGCCAGTAGCGATAGCCCCAGCCGTAGCCCTGGTAGGGCATCAGCACGATCAGCGCGGCGGTGGTGAGGACGAGGCCGGCGGCGAGGCAGCGCATCGCGCCTCCGGCGCGCACGGCGGGTATCAGCCCCAACACGAGCAGGGGCGTGGCGAGCGGGTTCTGCCAGGTCATGAAGCGGATCAGATTCTCGGCCATGGTGACGACCGTGTTCGGATGATGCGCCCTGGCGACGGCCGTGACTTGGTTTGCCAGCCCGCTCACGGCGCCCGTGACGCCGTTCTCGCCACCCTGTGCGATCAGTGTGAGCGAGGGGAACTCGATCCAGAAAAGGCAGATGGCGGCGTAGGCCCCCGTGTAGGCCGCCGCTGTGGCCCATCGCCGCTCCAGAAAAATCTGCAGCACGAAGGGCGCGACGAACAGCGGATGGAAGACAACCTGGTGCAGGCCGCAGGCGAGGAAGCCGACAGCGAGCGCGCCGGCATGCCCGGTCCGCCCGCCGCGCAGGTGCAGCCAAAGCCAGGCGAGGTTGAGCGCCAGGTGGCCGGTCATGGCGTAGGGTGTGGCGGCCGTCAGGAGGAACTGACTTGAGGTCGCCAGCATGATCACGGCGACCCACGCTCGCTCCGGCCGATCAGGCCACAGCCGCCGGGCGACGCCGAATAGCGCGGCGACGGCGAGCGCCGCCAGCAGCGGATTGGCGAGGGGTCCGCCCAGCGCCTGAAAGGCGGCGTTCACGGGGAGATAGGTGGGCTGCCAGAGCGCGTTTCCGGCCGCGAAGCGGACGAATTCCGGCGCGAGCGCCGGCGCGTAGGTTCCCCATTGGGTGGGTATGGTGGCCCAGGCTTGGCCGTGGCCCAGGATCGTCGCCCCGAACCGGGCCATATCCTCGTCGCGCGAGAACGCGTAGCCGCCGAAGACCAGTCGCCAGCTAAGGAGGGCGAAAAGCCCCACAAGGCCGGCCAGCCCGACTGCCGCCCCGGGCGGCGGCTGAACCCAGGCAGGCCATCGGCGCCTCGCCAGCCACCAGAGAACCGGCAGGGCCGCCATGATGCTGGAGAGGACGGCGAGAGGCCGGAGGTCTTCGGCGCGCAAGAAGTACGCAGCCTCCAGGTTCGGCCAGGGGATGAGGAGGTGGTGGGCGGCCAGAAAGGTCAGGCCGCTGGCCGGGATCGAATTTGACCAGAGAGTGAAAAGATCGGGGGCCGCCAGGAGGGTCAGGATTCCCGCCGGGACCAGCCAGGCGAGCGCCAGACGCCCGCTCGTGGCCAAGTTCATCCGCGGGCCGTGAAGAGGATCAGGCGCCGGACCACGAAGTTGAACACGAAACTGCCGCCCGCCGCGCCGATTTTGCCCGTGAGCGGACCCAGGCGCAGGCCGCTGACGAGCGCCGCCAGCAGGGCCTCGTTCACCGTCAAGCCCGCCAGTCCGATCACCACGAAGCCGGTGAATTCGGCCCACCGGCTCGACAGCCGCCGCTCCTTGAACACCCAGGCGACGCTCAGAGCATAGTTGACGACAAGGCCGGCCGAGACACTGACCACATTGGCCAGGAGGTAGGGGACCTTGGCCCCTTCGAACAGAATCCAGTAGATCGCCATGTCCAGCGCCAGGGAGGCGGCGCTCACCAGGAAGTATTTCCAGGACTCGTGGAACAGCGTCACCAGCTTGGGGCCGAGTAGGCCCAAGCGGGCGGTTTGCGTCAGACTCATTCGCCGCCCACCGCTTCGCCGACGCGCTGCGGGACGAGCCGCTCGCTGGCCAGGGCCTCCTTGGCCCCCTCGACTCCGCCTTCGTGGTATTCGGCGTCCTCGTTCACGTCCCAGACGTCGTACACGTCCCGCTCCGCCAGGATGTTGAGGGCGGTGAGCATGCCCGTCATCATCGCGTGGTCCTGGTTGTTGTATTTGTGCATGCCGTTGCGGCCCACGAGCCAGAGGCCGGGGTAGTTGGCCGCGAGATCGGCGCGCACGGCGTCCACGTTCTCGCGATAGGTCGCGTCATAGACCGGATAGGCCTTGGGCTGGCGCACCACCGTGCCGTCGACCACGTCGGCGGCGCGCATCAGGCCGATGTTGTCGATCTCCTGCTTGGCCAGCGCCATAAGATCCTCGTCCGAGGATGCCCAAAGCCCATCGCCTTCGAAGCAGAAGTACTCGAGGCCGAGACAGGTCGACACTGGGTCGGGGATCAGTTCAGGTGACCAGGACCGGAAATTCTGCACCCGACCCACCTTCACCTTCGGGTCATGGATGTAGACCCAGTTGTCGGGGATCTGGCGTTCGGAGCGGCCGATCAGCACCACGGTGAGGAAGTCGCGATAGCTGAGCTGCATGGCCCGGTTGTGGCTGGCGGGTTTGGGGGTGATGTAGTCGATCAGCTCGCGCATCGGGGCCGAGGAGATCACGTTCCGGGCGGCGAAGGTCCAGGTCTCGCCGTCAGCGCCGACGGCGCTCACAGTCCAAAGGCCGTTTTGAAAATCCAGGCCGACGACGCGGGCGCCCATCCGCACCTGGCCGCCCATGGCCTCGACCTTGGCCTTGCAGGCCTCCCACATCATGCCAGGCCCGCGCCTCGGATAACGGAAGGATTCGATCAGGGTCTTGGGTCCGCCCTCGCCCACCCCGCGGCCGATGCCAAGCGAGCGCTTCACGCCATCCAGCACCGCGGACAGCAAATCCAGGCCTTTGATGCGCTGTGCGGCCCAGTCGGCCGAAATCTCGTCGCACGACATGCCCCAGACCTTCTCGGTGTAGGTCTTGAAGAAGATGCCGAACAGGCGTTCGCCGAACTGGTTGCGCACCCATTGGTGAAAAGTGGTCGGATCCTTGATCGGCTGCGCCTTGGCCCAGCCGAACGAAGCCATGCACAAGGCGCTCTCGAAGGGCCCGAGATTGCGTAGGGCTTCGAAGGCCCGCAGCGGATAGGCGTAGAACTTGCCGCCGTAGTAGATGCGCGAGAGCCGCGGCCGCTCGATGAAATCGTCCGGCAGGATCTCGTTCCACAGGTCGACCACTTCCTTCGACTTGGAGAAGAAGCGGTGGCCGCCGATGTCGAACAGGAAGCCCTTGTAGTGTGCGGTGCGGCTGATGCCGCCGACATAGACCGGGTCCTGCTCGAGCACCAGGACCTGGGCGCCCGACTTGGCGAGCGTATAGGCGGCGGTGAGACCGGCGGGCCCCGCGCCAATGACCAGATTATCGACGGTCTCGCTCAAACGCCGCGCGGAACGTGCCAACTCTTTACCTTCCAGGCTCCCCCGCCCGGACCGATGTCGAGCGCGCGCCGGACGCCCCCCTTACAGCAGAGTCGCGTCAGCTTTAAGGACTGGGACGATTGGCCGCACGTCGGGTCAGGTCCACAAGCGCCGCGGGCGCCAGGCAAAGGCCGACTGATAGCAGGGGGGCGGTCAGCAACCCCCAGTAGCTGTTCTCCGGCCGGCCGATGGCCATGAAGCCGGCGGTGTAGCCGACGAGGATGAGGGCGAGACGAAGGCCGAGGCCGTCGCGACGGCCGGCCGCGCCGGCGAGGGCCAGCGGGACCAGCAGGGCGCCGACGATCGCGCCGCCTTTGATGACCAGGACGTTCCACTTCACGGTCGCCATCACGAACGGCCAGCCACCGAACTTCAGCCAGCCGGGAGAGGCCTGGTCATGCCCGGAGGTCAGGGCCGAGACCAGGTGGGCGTGCCAGGCGAGCGCGGCGGCGGACGCCGCCAGGGCCAGAGCGAAAGCGGCGGCCTCGGCTCGCCGACGTTCGGCGAGCGCGACCAGCGCCATGACCAGCAGGTAGGGTATGGCAAGCTCGCGGATCAGCGCCGCCAGCAGACCCAGAAGCACGGCCGCGCCCCATCGGCGCTCATCGCGCAGGGCCAACGAGACGGCGATCAGCAGGCCCGCCCAGGCCTCGTGCAAAAGCCCCATGTTTTGACTGACCATCGGCGCCGCGACGCCGGTGAAGAGGACGAGTGCGCCGCCGCCCACCGCCAGCGGCGGCCAGCCGAGACGCAGGAACTGGACAGCCCAGGCGAGGATCACGCCCGCCGACAGAAGGGCCAGCAGCCGGTCGGCGGTCCGGGTGTCCGGCAGGCGGGCGAGCAAGGTCGCCAGCAGCGGCGGGCGCACCACCAGAAACGGCCGCAGGGGTCCGCCGACGGCGCGAAGCTGGGCCACGGCCGCCGCTTCGTAGGGCTGGCCGGCGCGCATCCGCGCCACCACGCCCTCATAGAAAGCCACGTCGTCGCCACCCTGCTGATGGCGCGGATGGGGCGGCTTGGACGGGGGGATCGCCAGGCCCAGCGCGACCAGCCCCGCCAGAGCGATGAGGATCGCGGCCGCCGCCCAACGCGGCAGGCGCGCGAAGCGCCCAAGCGGCGGCGCGTCCGTCATCCCTTCGGCCGCCCGGCCGCCGTGCGGGCCAGATCGAGCACGGCCTGCGGCGCGAAGCACAGGCCAAGCGCCATTAGCGGCGCCGTCACCAAGCCCCAATAGGCGTTGGAAGGGCGACCGATCACCATGAAGCCCAGGCTGTAGCCGATGAGCAGGAGCGCCAGCCTCATCCCCAGTCCGCCCGGGCGATCGATCGCGCCGACCAGGGCCAGCGGGACGATGACGGCCGCAACCCAGGCCCCGAGCGCCGCCACGACGAGGCTCCACTCCGCCGTACGGAGCACGAAGTCCCAACCGTCGAGGGCGAACCAGCCGGGCGAGGCGACGTCGCCAGACCGCGTCAGCGCCGTCTCGGCCGCGGCATGCCAGGCGAGCGCGCCGGCGGCCGCCGCCAGGGCCAGCGCGAAGCCGAGCGCCTCGCCGCGCCGACGCTCGTAGAGCGCGACCAGCGCCATGACCAGCAGGTAGGGCATGGCCAGCTCCCGGACCAGGGCGGCCATCAGGCCGACGACGGCCGCCGCTCGCCAGCGGTCGTCGGTCCGCAGAGCCAGGGAAATCGCGATCAGGATTCCCGCCCAGGCTTCGTGGAAGAGGTAGATTCCGTTGGCGCCGACAATCGGCGTCGCCAGGCCGGTGAGGACAACGAGGGTCGCGCCCAACCAGAACGCCCTTGACCCTAGACGGCTCAAGCAAATGGTCCAGGCAATGAGCGCGGTGAGGGCGGCCGCTTTGAGCGCAATCGCGCCCCAGAGCGGGCCGGGTAGGCGCGACAGGGCCAACGCCAAGGCCGGCGGCCGCACGGTGACGAAGGGTTTGAGCGGCCCACCCTCGGCGCGCAACTCGGTGACCGCCGCCCGTTCGTAGTCCTCGCCGGCGCGAAGGCGTTCGACGATCGCGCCGTAGAACTTCGGGCCGTTGACGGCGTGGGCGGGCGGCGTGGCTGGCGCGGCGTGGGCGGTCAGCCAGAGTCCGTAGGCAATGAGTGCCAAGAGCGCGAGGAGGATGGCGAGCGCGGCGGCGCGCGGCAGGCGCGTGAACCGGCCGCTGACCCCGAATTCGTCGGGCGCCGTCGCTTCGGTCAGCACCAGATTTCCTTCCGTTCGCCTGGTCGCGTTTTAGACGCCGCCGTGCGAGAGAGCTTGAGGCATGATTCGACGCCCGCGTCATTCGACCTGAGACCGTGACCGGGCCCCCCGTGGCGAACCCGTGGCGCGACCGGCTGAAGAGCGCCATCGCCGGTCTTTCGCCCACACCGGATCTCAGCAGCGGGCGCGCTTTCGTGCTGGCGGCGCTTGTGACGGGCCTCGTGGCCGCCGTGGCGACGGCGATCATCAACACCAGCCTGCCAGGCTTTCGTGACACCGACGACGCCACGCGCCTGGAGATGGTGCGGGAACTCCTGGCCGGGCGCGGCTGGTACGACCAGCTGCTCACCCGCATAGATCCGCCGAACGGCCTCTGGATGCACTGGTCGCGGCTGCTGGATGGCGGCATCGCCTCGTTGATGGCGGCCTTCCGGCTGTTCATGTCGCAGGCCGACGCCGAATATTGGACGCGTTATCTGTGGCCGCTGTTGTGGATCTTTCCCGCCGTCGCCGCCGGTCTCGCTCTGGCTCGGAACCTGGGCGCCCGCTCGGCCACGGCGATCGCCGCCGTGCTGCTGGCGGTCGATTCGCCGCTGTACCGGCAGTTCTATCCAGGTCGCATCGACCACCACGACGTTCAGATCGCGATGACCGTGATCGTCCTGGCTTGCGCCACGGCGCGCGCCCACCGCGCCCGTTGGGCGGTGATCGCGGGTCTCGCAGCGGCCTTCGGGCTGGCGGTGGGGCTCGAGGCCCTGCCGATGCAGGCGCTGGCGGGGGCCAGTTTCGGCCTCGCCCTGGCCCGCGATCGCGACGAGGCGCCGGTGGCGCGAAACTATGGTCTGGCGCTCGCGCTGGCGAGCCTGGCCTTTTACCTGATCCAGACCCCGCCCACGCGCTGGTCGCTGTCGTTCTGCGACGCCCTGGCGCTCAATTCGACCGCGGCGCTGGTGACGGCGGGGCTTGGCCTGGCGCTGACGGCGATGGCGACGCCGCGCGCGCCCACATGGCTGCGGCTTTCCCTCCTCGCCGGCGCTGGCCTGGCGGCGGCGGGCGTCTATCTGGGGCTCGACCCCAGCTGCCTGCACGGCCCGTTCGCGGACGTCGATCCCGAGGTGAAACGCATCTGGCTCAACCGGGTGCAGGAGGTGCAGCCGCTGCCGGTCATGTTCGCCCGCAGCCGTGGCCCCGCCATCGGCGCCTATGCGATGAGCGCCGTGGGTCTGGCGGCCGCGGCCTGGCTCGTCTGGCGCGGCCGGCGCTCGCTGGACACCGGTCTGCTGTTGGTCCTGGCCGAGATGGTCCTGGCCGTCGCCGTCGGCTGGTCGGCCTGGCGAATGCAGGACTATGTGTGTTGGGTGGCCGTGCCGGCCCTGGCGGCGGCGTTCAGCTGGATTGCGCGCCGCTGGCTTCGCCAACTGTTCGTACCCACCATCGCTGCGGCCCTGTTGCTCTCGCCGGTCACCCTGGCGGTCGCGATCCGGCCGCCCGTCGACGCGGCGGTGGTCGCGCTGGCCAAACGCGCCGCCCAACCAGCCGCCAAGCCATCGCCCGCCAACGTGGCCCCGCCCCGAGTGAAGCTCGTGCCGTCGCCGCCGGCGAACCCGTCTCGAACGGTCGTCGTTGCGAACACCCGCCTCCCGGCCTTGCCGCGCCTGCCCCTGCCGGCGTTCGACAAAAGTCCCCGCTGTTTCGCCGCATCGACCTGGTCGGCGCTTGCCGCCCTGCCGCCCGGCAACGTGCTGGATTACCCGGACTTCGGCCCGTTCATCCTCATCTACACCCGCGATACGGCCGTCGCCGCCCCCTACCATCGGATCTGGCCGGCGATCCTGGCCGTCAACCGGGTCTTCTCCAGCGCGCCGACGGTGGCTGAGGCGCAGGTCCGGCGGCTCAGCGCCGACTACGTCGTCGACTGCCCGAACTATGGCATTCCGATCAACCGGGGCGGGCTCGGCGCGGAGCTGCGGGCGGGCCACATTCCGCCGTGGCTGCGCCTGGTCTCGCAGCCGGGCGCCCGGCTGCACATCTACAAGGTGCTTCCGCCGCTTAGGCCGCCCGGGTGAGCCGCAGGAACTCCTGGCGCGTGCGCGCGTCGTCGCGGATGGCGCCGGTCAGGTGGCTGGTGATCATGTGCGAGCCGGTGGTGTTGACCCCGCGCAGCGACATGCAGCTGTGTTCGGCCTCGATGACCACCCCGACCCCCTTGGGCCGCAGGATCTGATCGATCGCGGCGGCGACCTCGCTGGTCAGCTTTTCCTGGATCTGCAGACGCCGGGCGAAGCCTTGCACCACCCGCGCCAGCTTGGAGATACCGACCACGCGGTCGGTGGGCAGGTAGCCCACGTGGGCATGGCCCAGGATCGGCAGCATGTGGTGCTCGCAAAAGCTGACCACGGGAATGTCGCGCAGCACCACGAGCTCGTCATAGCCGCCGACTTCCTCGAAGGTCCGTTCCAGGTACTCGCGGGGATCGGCTTCATAGCCTGCGAAGAGTTCGCGGTAGGATTTGGCCACGCGCTTGGGCGTTTCGCGCAGGCCTTCCCGGTCCGGGTCGTCGCCCGCCCAGCGGATCAGGGTGCGGACCGCCGCTTCGGCATCGGTCTGGGTCACCTCGGTATGCGCCATGTCTTGTCCCACGTCTGACGGGCGCAAGTCTCTTGTGGACAAGGCCGCGCGCGCCAAGACTCCGGCGCGCCGAGAAACTAGGGTTCCGACCCCCGCCTTTCAATGAGTGTGCCAATGCCCGACGACGCCGCCGCCGAATTCGACACTCTTTCCGCCACGGCCCAGGGCAAGCTCAAGAGCATCGTCGAGCGCATCGAGCGCCTCGAGGAAGACAGGAAGGCGGTGACGAGCGACCTGAAGGAAGTCTACGCCGAGGCCAAGGGCGAGGGCTTCGACACCAAGATCCTGCGCAAGGTCGTTCGCTTGCGCGCTCAGGACAGCGCCAAGCGGCAAGAGGAGGAGGCCCTCATCGACCTCTATGTGTCGGCTATCGGAGGCCTGTGAAACGAAACCCGCCAGACCCCAGGGCCCAGGCCAAGCGCGCGGCGCTGAATGCGCTGAAGCGCGCTCGCCGCGCGGCTGATAGGGCGGGCGTCGAACTCTCCGATTGGGAGGGTGAATTCTTGGGTTCGGTGGAACAACGGGTCGAAACCTTCGGACGCGCCTTCGCCGACCCTGAAAAAGGTGCGCCAGGCCGGGCGCTCTCGGCCCTGCAGACGGTGAAGCTCAAGGAAATCAGCGCCAAAGCCAAGGGCGAGACGCCCAAGCGGACGTTCGGGCGGAAGAAGCCGGCGGTTTCCTAGCTTTCCGACATCCGGTGGGTAACAGATACACTGCGTCATCCCGGCCGGAGCGATGCCCAGCATCGCGGAGAGCCGGGACCCAGGGGCCGCGGGCGCTCTGCCGGCCGCCCCCTGGGTCCCGGGCCTCAGGCCGGCTTTCGCCGGACGTCGCCCGGGATGACGCAAATTGAGGAAACGAAACGGGAGCCTTCGCCCAAAGGCTCTTAGCGCCTAAGTACGATCCATGAACGCCCCCGTATCGCCACCCGAGACGCCGCCGCGCTGGAGTCTCGACGACCTTTATCTCAGCCGCAGCGATCCGCGCATCGAGGGCGACCTCGCCGCCGCCGAGACCACATCCCGAGAGCTGGCCGCGCTCGAGGGTGAGTTCATCGCCGCCCGCTCTGACCCAGCCGGGCTCGGCGAACTGATCGACCGCGGCGTTCGGCTTAGCGAGCGGTCGGTCGACCACATCTGGAGCGTGGCGGCCTACGCCTCGCTCTCGGCCTCCGTCGACCACGCCGACCCGGCCTGGACCCGCTTCGAGGCCGACGTGCGCGCCCGCGGGGCCAGGAACGACGCCCTGACGCTTTTTTTCACCCTCGAACTGAACCAGCTTGACGACGCCGAGATCGCCGCGGCCCTGGCCGCCCATCCGCCGGCGGCGCGCTGGGCGCCGTGGCTGCGGCGCGTGCGCCAGGGCCGGCCGCATGAGCTCTCGGCCGATCTGGAGCGGATGCTGGTCGATCGCGCCCCGGCCGTCGCCAACTGGACCCGGCTCTACGACGATGTCCTCGCCAAGCTGGACGTGCACGTCGGCCGGGAGCGCCTGACGCTCTCCGAAGCGCTCAATCGCCTGAGCGATCCCCAGCCGCGCCGCCGCCGCGCCGCTGGCCAGGCTCTCGCCGAAGCCCTGGCCGAGCGCGAGGAGACCCTGGCGCTGGCCTACAACACCGTGGCCGCCGAGAAGGAGGTCGAGGACCGCTGGCGGCGCTTCGCCGACCCGGCCGCCTCGCGGCATCTGGCCAACGAAGTCGACGCCGAGGCGGTGGCGGCGCTCGAGGCGGCGGTGGTCGAGTCCTATCCGGCTCTCAGCCACCGCTATTACCGCCTGAAGGCCAAGGCCATGGGCCGGCGCTTCCTCGACCACTGGGACCGAAACGCCCCGCTCAGCGAGGCGCCGCCCAGACACTACGCCTGGAGCGAGGCCAAGGCCCTCGTCCTCGACTGTTTCGGCGGCCTGACGCCAAAGTTTGCGAACATCGCCGAGGCCTTCCTGGCCGCGCCATGGATCGACGCCGAGCCGCGGGTCGGAAAACAATCCGGCGCCTATTCCCATCCGGTCACCGCCGAGCGGCATCCCTATGTGTTTCTCAACTACATGGGCGAACGGCGCGACGTCCTGACCTTGGCCCATGAACTCGGCCACGCCGTGCATCAGACGTTGGCCGCGCCGCACGGCACGATCCTCGCCGACACGCCCCTGACCCTGGCCGAGACCGCCTCGATCTTCGGCGAAGGCCTGGTCTTCGAGCGCCTGCTGGCCGAGGCGAGCCCGGCCGAGCGCCGCGACCTATTGGCCGGGCGCATCGAGGACGCGCTCAACTCGGTGGTCCGCCAGATCGCCTTCCACCGCTTCGAGGCCCGCTTCCACGCCGCCCGTCAGGCGGGTGAGGTCTCGCCGGAGGCCATCGGGGCGATCTGGACCGAGGTCATGGGCGAGAGCCTGGGCCCCGCCATTCGCCTTGGTCCAGGCTATGAGCACTACTGGGCCTACGTCAGCCACTTCGTGCACACGCCGTTCTATGTCTATGCCTATGCGTTCGGGAACCTGCTGGTGGAGTCCCTGATGGCGGCCCGCGCCGCCGATCCGGCCGGTTTCGCGCCGGCCTACGAAGAGCTCCTCGCCGCCGGCGGCACGAAGACCTACGTCGAGGCCCTGGCGCCCTTCGGTCTTGATCCGCGCCGCAAGGCATTCTGGGCCGCCGGCTGCGCGCACCTCACCCGCCTCGTCGACGAGTTCGAGGCGCTGGTGGAACCAAGAGCATGAGCGAACGCGATCCCGAGCGGGATCGCTTCGCCGGGCGCGCCATGCGCCTTGCCAGGGTGGGCGCGGGGCTCTCCGGCGCGGCGGCGACGTTTGGCGCCAACGCCCTGCTTTCACCCGGCGATGCCGAAGCCCGCAACGCCCGCGCCCTGCGCGAGGCGCTCGGCAAGCTGAAGGGCCCGTTGATGAAGGTGGCGCAGATGTTCGCCACCGTGCCCGACCTGCTGCCGCCGGAGTTCGCCGCCGAGCTTGCGGAGCTTCAATCCAACGCCCCAGCCATGGGTCCCGCGTTCGTCCGCCGGCGCATGGCCGCTGAGCTCGGGCCTGACTGGCGGGACCGTTTCGCCGACTTCGACCTCCAGCCCGCCGCCGCCGCTTCCCTGGGCCAGGTCCACCGCGCAAAGGCGCTCGATGGGCGGCCGCTGGCGGTCAAGCTGCAATATCCGGAGATGCAGAGCGCTATCGAAAGCGACCTGGCGCAGCTGCAGGCGATCATGGGCCTGGCGCGGCGCATGAACGCCGCCATCGACACCCGCGAGGCGGTGGTCGAGATCGGGGCCCGCCTGCGCGAGGAGCTCGACTACGACCATGAAGCGCGGGCGATGCGCCTCTACCACGGCTTCTTCGCCGACCGCGACGACATCGTCGCGCCGTTTCCGGACGCTGACCTCTCCACGGGCCGGCTGCTGGCCATGGACTGGCTGGAGGGCCAGGGCCTGGCGGCCTTCAAGGACGCCGATCTCGAGACCCGCAACCGCGTGGCGCGCCTGCTGTTCGAGGCCTGGTGGTCGCCGCTGACCCACATCGGCGTCATCCACGGCGACCCCCACCTGGGCAACTACAGCTTCACCCCCGGGGCCGGTCGCCTCAATCTGCTCGACTTCGGCTGTGTGCGCATTTTCCCGCCGGCCTTCGTCGGCGGCGTCGCCAGGCTGTTTCGCGCCCTGGTCGAGGGCGACCGCGCCGGCGAGATGGCGGCTTACCGCGCCTGGGGCTTCCAGGACATCACCGATGACATGGCCGATGTGCTCGGCCTCTGGGCGCGCTTCATCTACGGACCGCTGCTCGACGACAGGGTGCGCACGGTGGCGGACGGGATCGCGCCCGGGGCCTACGGCCGGCGCGAGGCCTTCCAGGTCAAGCGGGCGCTCGACGAAAAGGCGCCGGTGACCATCCCGCGCGAGTTCGTATTCATGGACCGCGCCGCAATCGGACTAGGGTCCGCCTTCCTGCACCTGGGGGCGGAGCTCAACTGGCGTCAGCTTTTCGAGGCGTCGCTGGAGGGGTTCTCGGAGGAAGCGCTCGCCGAACGCCAGGCCGAGGCGATGGCGGCGGTAGGGCTCTCGTAGCGCCGGCGTCCCGCCGGCATGGGCGCGCAGCGCCCACGTGCCGCCGGGCCCTCAAAAACCGGTCACGCGAAAGAACCGACCTTCGGCCGGCTTGCCGGCGAGACGCCGGCGCTACGCGCATCATGCCAGCCGCACCTGGGTCTCGGAAAACCTCGCTACGCTCGACTTCCGGGATGACGCAGTAATTTAGGGAAAGCGCTCCGCGGGCTCCCCTCTCGCCGAGCGGGCGCCGCGCCCTCGTCCCGGGCGCGAGCGTCCGCCGCAACATCCAACCCCACCCCAGCGCCAGCCCGCCGGCGAGCCACCGCATCACAGGTGACGGTCTGAGTCCATCCGGCCGTGAAGCACGCGGATCACCTCGATCCAACCGTCGGATCGCCGAAAATAGACCACGTGCGCGCTGGCGGTGTGCTTGAGATAGCCGTCCCGGACGTCGGACGGACGGCCCGTTTTGCGACCGGCCGCCAGGTCCTCGAACACGGCCACGAGATCGCGGAGGTACCGATCCGCCCGATCCGCGGACCAGGTCTCGAAGGTGTAGCGCCAGATGTCCTCCAGATCGCTTTCCGCCAAAGGCGAGAGCCGGTAGCCCTTACCGGGCATGTCGGGCGCGCATTCGCGCCAGGAATGCTTCGCTGTCGAAGGACTGGGGCGGGCCTGACTCTTCGCCCGCAATCAGAGCCAACCGCAGGGCCTTCACCTTGGCCTCGTGCTCTTCGAGCAGGCGCAAACCGGCGCGCACCACATCGCTCGCAGAACCGTAGCGGCCGCTCTTCACCTGATCGCCGATGAAGTCCGCGAAGTGGTCGCCCAGGGAAACCGAAGTGTTATGGGCCATCGAGCGCCTCCAGCGAGGAGTACCAAAAACCATGCGTATGTTAGTAGTTTCATGGTGTCGCTACCAGAGCCGCTTCGCGCGACCGCGGGACACACGCGCGTTCCAAGCATAACGCATAATGGGCCTCACCCCGCCGCCGCCGCGCCCCCGCTCCCCGGCGCCAGCGTCCGCCGGAACACCCACCCACAGCCCAGCAGCAGCACGCCGGCGATCGCCACCAGCCCGGCGTGCAGGGTCCAGAAGGCCGAGCCCGACATCTTGCCGAGCAGGCCCGCCAGCCAGCCGACCCCCAGGTTGGCGAGGAAGAAGGCGAAGGTGAAGCTGTTGACCACCGTCGCGCCCAACGCCGGCGGCGCGGCTCGGGAGAAGAGCGCGAGGCCCACCGGATAGAGCATCGCGAAACCGAAATCGTTGACGATGTGGAAGCCCAGGCCCCAGATCAGGCCCACTCTGTGGCCGCCAACGGCCTGCAGCGAGGCGGCGGCGAGCACCAGCGGCCCGCCCGCGGCGATCAGGGCCCCGATCCCAGCCTTGACGATCTCGTCCGGTTCGCGCCAGCGCTTGGCCCACCAGCGCCAGAAGATCACCACCGTCACGATCGTCCCTGACGAGACGAAAGCGTCGAGCGACAGCAGCCACGACACCGGCATGGTCTGGCCGAGGAATTCGAGCTGGTAGTGATCCCGGCCCCACAGCAGATAGGCGTTGAAGATTTCGTTGTTGCCGACGAACGACAGGGCGAAAATCGGCACCAGCAGCACCAGCACCGCCAGCGTGCGCCAGTCATGCAGGGTCATGGGCGGATGTTCGGACTTGGCCGCGCCCTTAGCGATGGGGTCGGGCGGCAGCCAGCGGAGGCCCGACAGGTAGATGACCAGGCCGATGGACATGCCGACCCCGGCGGCGCCAAAACCCCAGCGCCAGGCCACCTTCTCGCCCAGGCCCCCACAGACGATCGGCGCCACAATCACCGCCAGCTGCACCACCAGGACGTAGATCTGGAAGGCGTCGGCGCGGCGCAGGTCCTCCGCCCCATAGAGCCCGCCCACCTGCGCCTTCAGCACGCCGGCCAGGCCGGCGCCGGTGACCAGGCAGAGCAAGGCCAGCAGGAAGCTGGCGTCGAAGGCCATCAGGAAGTGGCCGAGCGTCATCAGCACCGATCCGGCGATGATCGAGCGTGTGCGGCCGAGCCAGCGGTCGGCGATCAGCCCGCCCAAGAGCGGTGTGCCGAAGGCGAGCGCCCCGTAGAGGCCGGTGATGGCCGAGGCCAGCGCCTGGCCGCTGACGTGGCCGTAGAGCGGGGCCAGGAAGGCGCGGAACTGGGCAAAGCCCAGGATGTGCTCGATATGCCTCGGCTGCAGCAGGTAGCCGGTCATGTACAGCACCAGCAGCGACTGCATGCCGTAGTAGGAGAACGCGACCCACACCTCGGTCCCGGCCAGAAAGCCCAGCCCCCGCGGGTGGCCGAAGAAGGCGCGGTCCGCGCGCGGTGAGTCCGGGGTCTCGCTCGCCATCAGGGCCCCTGTGCAATCGTGTCCGGTCAGCATTGGAACAAGCCGGAGCGCAACGCCAGGGGGCGCTGGCGTTACTCCGGCTCCCCGCGTTCCATGAACTATTGTTCACGAACAGCTACCTTGCGCTACAAGGTAGCTGGCGGTAATCAGGCTGCCAGAAAGGGAGCCATGCGGTGACCGAAGCCGTCCAAGTCCAGCTGCGAAAGGGAGTGCTCGAGCTCTTGGTGCTCGCCCTGCTCTTCCGCGGCGACGCCTACGGCTACGAGATCGCCAGCCGCCTGGCCAAGGGGATCGGCATGGGGGAAGGCACCATCTATCCGCTGATGCGTCGCATGCAGGCCGACGGTCTGGTGGAGACCTATCTGGTCGAAAGCCCGGCCGGTCCGTCGCGCAAATACTACCGGCTGACCGCTTCGGGCCTGGCCGGCTTTCGCGCTCAGGAGGCGGAGTGGAGCCAGTTCTCCCAGGCTGTGAACGAGATTCTGGGAGGCGCCTCATGACCCGTCAGCAGTTCATCGCCGGCTTGCGCGGCGGCCTCGTCGGCCTGTCGCCGGCCACCATCGAAGAGATCGTCTCCGACTATGAGGGCCACTTCAACGAGGGCCTGGCCGCCGGACGCAACGAGCTCGAAGTCGCCGAGGCGCTCGGCGATCCGGCCCGCCACGCCCGCGAGATCCGGGCCGAGGCCGGCCTCAAGCGCTGGGAGACCGAGCGCAACGCTTCCTCGGCCGCCGGCGCGGTCTTTGCCGTCCTCGGCCTCGGCGCGCTCGACCTGATCATCGCGATCCCGTTCCTGACCTCGATCGGCGGGGTGATCCTCGCGTTTTTCATGGTCGCCATCGCGCTCTTCGGCGTCGGCGCCGTGGGCATGGTCGCCGGGCCGTTCTGGATCGCCGGCGGCCCGCCAGCGGCCATCTTCCTCACCGGCCTCGGCCTGATGTCGATGGGCGTCTTTTTCGGCTCGGCCACCACGCTGTGCACGATCGGCATCATCAACGTTCTGGTCTGGTACGGCCGCCTGCACCTGCGGGTCTTCCGGCCGGCGCTCGAGTCGCAAGGGGGAATTGTATGATCCGGCTGCTCGTCATCCTCACCGGCGTCAGCTTGGTGGTGGCTATCGTCTGCTTCGCGGCGGCTTTCTGCATCGTCGGCGGACCCTTCTACATCGACGACGAGGGCCAGTTTCACCGCACGGGTTGGAGCGAGATCAGCGTCGCGCGCCAGCACGTCGCCCCACCGTCGCTCAGCGTCTCTTAGGGCGGTCCGTAAGCCCGGCTTGCCATTTTTCAAACGGTTGTTAGTCAGTCAGCCTCGACTTAACGGAGGCGGATCATGGCCAACGACGCGGCGGCGCGCCCCGATGAGGATCAACCCCTCCCGCTTTCCGCCGACCTGCCGCCGGAAATCGCCTCGCCGCTGGCGCCCTTCCACGGGGCCCGTCCGCCCGCGCCCGCCTGGTTCGAGGCGGCCATCGCCGATCAGCCCGAGCGTGGCTTCGTCGAAGTCGCGGGCGCGAAGATCGAGACCCTGACCTGGGGCGCGCGCGGCAAACCCGGCCTCGTCCTTGTCCACGGCAACACCGCCCACGCGGACTGGTGGAGCTTCATCGCCCCGTTCCTGGCCGACTCCTATCGCGTCACAGCCCTCTCGCTCTCGGGCATGGGCGGCTCGGACTGGCGCGAGCGCTACAGCTTCGGACTCTTCGCCGATGAGATCTTCGCCGCCGCCCAGGCGACCGGCCTCTACGAAGCGCCGGTGAAGCCGATCTATATCGGTCACTCTTTCGGCGGCGCCCAGGTGATCTATTCCGCCCAACGTCACGCCGACCGGATGCGCGCGGCCATCCTGGTGGACACCGGTTTCGGCGGCCCGCCCACGCCGGAGGAATTCGCCCGCATGCGCGCCGAAGCCATCGCCCGTGGCGAGGATCCGGGGCCCATGGACCGGCTGTCCACCCGAAGCACGCGCAACCGCGTCTATCCGAGCCTCGCGGCGGCGCTGGCCCGTTTCCGCCTGATGCCGCCTCAGGTCCCCGGTAACCTCTACATCGCCGATTTCATCGCCCGCGGGTCGCTCAAACGCGTGCCCCTGCCGGAAGCGGAGGAAGGGACCGGCGAAGGCTGGACCTGGCGTTTCGACCCCGAGCTGTGGACCAAGCTCGACCGAACCGGCATGGAAGAGCTGACCGCCCAAGGCGTGACCACGCCGATGGTTCACGTGATCGGCGACCGCTCGATGATCGTCCGCCGCCACCTCGCCCTGACGCGCAACCGCGGCCGTATCCCGCCGGAGACGCCGCAGGTCATCGTTCCCGACAGCGAGCACCACATCATGATCGATCAACCGATCGCGCTCGTCTCGGTGCTGCGCGCGCTGCTGGCGACCTGGGCCCCGGCTTGAGAACCGCCCTGGGCTGACCTAGCGTCCAGGACGACAGGGGGACAGGATGGCGACTTCGATCCTACGCATCCGCGCGGTGATGTTCGCCGCAGCGGCGATAGCGGCGAACGCCTCCCGGGCCGCCGATGCAGTCCCAAAGCCAGCGACGTCCTCGCAAGATCAAGCGCCGCCGGCCAGCGTCTGGCGACTCGATTCCAATCGCTCCTACGAGCACCTCCAATCGGGCCTTGCCTGCCGAGCGCAAGTAGCCGGTTACGACCGGACCACGGCTTTGGCCTTCGATGGCTTCGGGCTGGACGTCGGCTGCAACTATCAAAAGGGCGCGGACGACATCACGCTCTATCTGACTCGACGAACTGCCGGCAGTCTCGATGACGCCATGGCCGAGGCGGAGCGTGAGCTGCTCGCGGGGCGCGCCAGCGTCAATCCGAAACCTTTCTCTCAGTCGGCGACCGGTCCTGGTGGCGGCGCGGGATCGACGATCATCTATGCCGAGGATTCGAACTTGCGTGACGGCATCTGGATCGGCGACTTGGGCGGCTGGACGCTTGAATATCGGGTCACCTATCCGGCCGCAGACGACGCGGCGATCGCCTCGGATCGTCGCGAGTTCGGCAAAATGATCGAGGAGTCCGCCGGCGCGCAATTGAGCCTTTGCGCGCGCGGGCCGCTCCCTGAGGGCGAGGGTAAGCCGATCACCGGTCACAAGGAGGTTTCCGACACCGCGCTTATGTCGTCGATCATCGGCAGCGCGGTGCGCATTTCGGCCGAGGACAAGAAGTCCGCGCCTGAGCCGGTTTGGTGTGTCGAGTCGTCCGCAGCTGAGGGGCAGCAGCCCATGCAGTTTTGGCACGCCCTGCGGCCGGACGGCTCTGACGCGAACGCCGACCGGATGACCCTGATGACCAAGGGTGAACCGCCGACGCTCAACGTTTCCGTCGACTCGATGCAGGCGATCATCAACGCGGAAAGCCACAAACCCATCCGCTGGGAGGCGTCGATCGTCGAAAACGGCCGCGTGATGATTTTTGGTTATTTCGACGCTCGACCGCCTCGGGAGGCCGTATCGGCCCTGGTCCTCGCCATCATAGCCGGCAAGGCGAAGGCAGTAGGCGGGTACAGCCTCGACGGGAAGAACATCTCCATCGTAGCGCCGCATTGACCTGGACGCTCGCCGGCTTGAGGCCGGCGTGGCTGTGGTGTAGCACCCACCCGACGACAGCACCCTAAGAGGACGCCGTGGCCGACGCCCATACCGACGACTATCACCACGGCGAGATGAACGTCTCGGCCCAGGCCCAAGACTTCCACACCTTCCTCACCGTCACCAAGTGGGCCTGCCTCCATATCGCGGCGCTGGTCCTGCTGCTGACCATGTGGTTCTGCACCGACGCGGGCTTCCTCACCGCCTTCATTTCGGCGGCGGTGCTGGTCGCCATCGGCGTGATGGTGCTGCGCGACAAGCCCGAGCCGGCGCACTGACATTGGAGAACCGGGGGTGATCCGCGTCGCCGTCACGCGGGAGCGCCGCGCCGACGAAACGCGGGTGGCGTTGACCCCCGACACGGTCAAGAAACTCGTCGGTCAAGGCGTGGCCGTGACGGTCGAGGCCGGCGCCGGCCACGCTGCCGCCTTCCCTGACGCCGACTATGCGGCTGCCGGCGGCGAAATCGCCGCCGACCTCGTCGCGGCGCTGTCGAGCGCCGACATCCTACTCAAGGTGCGCGCGCCGGTCTCCGAAGAGATCGCGGCGCTCAAGCGCGGCGCCATCGTCGTCGGCCTGCTCGACCCCTTCCGTGAGCGGGAGGCGCTGGCCGCGCTGGCCGCCGCGGGCGCCAACGCTTTCGCCATGGAATTCGTGCCGCGGATCACGCGCGCGCAGGCCATGGACGCGCTGTCCAGCCAGGCCAATCTCGCCGGCTACCGGGCGGTGATCGAGGCGGCCTCAGCCTACGGCCGCGCCTTTCCGATGATGATGACCGCCGCCGGCACGGTCGCTCCGGCCAAGGTCTTCGTCATGGGGGCCGGCGTCGCCGGCCTGCAGGCCATCGCCACGGCTCGGCGCCTGGGGGCGGTGGTCACGGCGACGGACGTCCGACCCGCCGCCAAGGAGCAGGTGGAGTCGCTCGGCGCCAAGTTCGTGGCGGTGGAGGACGAGGAGTTCAAGGCCGCCGAAACCGCCGCCGGCTACGCCAAGGAGATGAGCGCCGAATACCGGGCCAAACAGGCCGCGCTCGTCGCCGAACACATCAAGAAGCAGGACATCGTCATCACCACGGCCCTGATCCCCGGACGCCCGGCCCCCAGGCTGGTTACCGCAGCGCAGGTCGCCTCCATGCGGTCCGGCTCGGTGCTCGTCGACCTGGCCGTCGAACAGGGCGGCAACGTCGAGGGCGCCCGGGCCGGCGAGACCGTCGAGGCCGGCGGCGCGAGGATCCTCGGCATCGCCAATCTTCCTGGCCGTATCGCCGCCGACGCCTCCTCGCTCTATGCGCGCAACCTCGCCGCTTTCCTGGGTCTCCTGGTCGACAAAGAAGGCGCGCTGGTCGCCGGCGGTGAGGACGAGATCCTGAAGGCTTCGCTGGTTGCTGGCGGCGGGGCCATCGTACATCCGGCGCTGAGAGGGGGGTGAGCATGGACGCGGTCGATCCCACGGTCTTCCGGCTGGCGATCTTCGTGCTCGCCGTCTTCGTCGGCTACTATGTGGTCTGGAGTGTCACGCCGGCCCTGCACACGCCGCTGATGAGCGTCACCAACGCCATTTCCTCGGTGATCATCGTCGGCGCCCTGCTCGCCGCCGCCGCCCATACCCAGCCCGGCGCCCACGCCGGAGCGGCCTGGATTTCCAAGAGCGCCGGGGCCATCGCCGCGGCCCTGGCCTCGGTCAACATCTTCGGCGGCTTCCTCGTCACCCAGCGCATGCTCGGCATGTACCGGAAAAAGGGGCCGCCCAAATGAGCGCCAACCTCGCGGCGCTCGCCTACCTCGTCTCCGGCGTCTTGTTCATCCTGGCGCTGCGGGGGCTCTCCAGCCCGGTGACCAGCCAGCGCGGCAATCTAATGGGCATGGCCGGCATGGTCATCGCCGTCGCGACCACGCTGCTGACCATCGGTCGGGCCGGCGCCCTCGATGGCGTGACGCTGATGCTGATCCTCATCGGGGTGGCCGCCGGAGGCTCGGTCGGCGCGGTCATCGCCCGCCGCGTCCAGATGACCGCGATGCCCCAGCTGGTGGCGGCGTTTCACTCCCTGGTCGGCCTGGCCGCCTGTCTCGTCGCAGTGGCGGCGATCCACACCCCCACCGCCTACCATATCGACAGCGCCGGGGGCGTGAAGCTGGAGAGCCTGATTGAGCTCTCTGTCGGCCTCGCCATCGGCGCCGTCACCTTCACCGGCTCGCTGATCGCCTTCGCCAAGCTCAACGGCAACATGTCGGGCGCGCCGATCCTGCTGCCGGCCCGGCACCTCATCAATCTCGCCCTCGCCGTGGCGATCCTCGTCCTCATCGTGGTTCTGGTGGCGAGCGGCGGCCACGCCCTGTGGGCCTTCTGGCTGGTCTTCCTGCTCTCGCTGGCGGCCGGCGTTACCCTGATCATCCCCATCGGCGGGGCCGACATGCCGGTGGTGATCTCGATGCTGAACAGCTACTCGGGCTGGGCGGCGGCGGCGCTCGGCTTCACGCTCGGCAACATCACCCTCGTGATCACCGGCGCACTCGTCGGCTCCTCCGGCGCCATCCTCAGCTACATCATGTGCAAGGGGATGAACCGCAGCTTCATCTCGGTGATCCTGGGCGGTTTCGGCGGCGAGGACGCGACGGCCGCCGCCAGCGGCCGGGTCGAGACCCGCCCGGTCAAGCAGGGCAGCGCCGAAGACGCCGCCTTCATCATGAAGAACGCCTCGAAGGTGATCATCGTCCCCGGCTACGGCATGGCGGTGGCCCAGGCCCAGCACGCCCTGCGCGAGATGGCCGACAAGCTCAAGGCCGAGGGCGTCGAAGTGAAATACGCCGTTCACCCCGTGGCCGGCCGCATGCCCGGCCACATGAACGTCCTCTTGGCCGAGGCCAACGTGCCCTACGACGAGGTGTTCGAGCTGGACGACATCAATTCCGAGTTCGCCACCGCCGACGTCGCCTTCGTCATCGGCGCCAACGACGTCACCAACCCGGCCGCCAAGACCGATCCCAAGAGCCCGATCTTCGGCATGCCGGTGCTCGACGTTGAGCGGGCGCGCACGGTGCTGTTCGTGAAGCGCGGCATGGGGGCCGGCTACGCCGGGGTCGAGAACGAGCTGTTCTTCCGCGACAACACCATGATGCTGTTCGCCGACGCCAAGAAGATGGTGGAGTCGATCGTCAAGGCGCTGTGAGGGATGCCGATCGCCGTCAGACGCGCTGTACGTCGGGACGCGCCAGAGCTGGCCGACCTGTTGAACGTCATCATCGCCCGTGGCGGGACCACGGCGCTTCAGGACCCATATAGGGCCGAAGACTTGGCGCGCGCCTATCTGGTCGGGCCCGACGTGATCTGCTGCTTCGTCGCCGTCGACCCTGAAACGGAAACCCTGCTGGGGTTCCAGACGCTCGGCCCCGACCCCGCACTGCCCGACGGTTGGGGGGATATCGGCACCTTCGCCCGCGTTGGCGGAACCCAGCGCGGGGTGGGCTCGGCGCTGTTCGCCGCGACCCGCGAAGAGGCCTGCCGCCAAGGCTTGAAGGGGATCAACGCGACGATCCGGGCCGACAATGCCGGCGGCCTAGCCTTCTACGGTAGCATGGGCTTCCAGGACCACGCCGTCGCCCGCGACGTCCCGCTGAAAGACGGAACCCCCGTCGATCGCATCAGCAAGCGCTATTGGCTCGCACCGGGAGACTGAAAGGACTGGCTGAATCGCGCCGGCCACAACACCCGGCGCCGCGCCGATTGCGCACCCGTCCCGCGACCGCTAAAGACGCTCCGGCCTTGGGCCGCCTTAGCTCAGCCGGTAGAGCGGCGCATTCGTAATGCGTAGGTCGGGTGTTCGAGTCACCCAGGCGGCGCCAACCCTCCTCGACCCGGGAACGCCCGCGCGCCCTTCAGTGTCCGTCTTCGCGCATACCGAACCGGGCCTCGTGTTCGGCAAACTCGCCACGCGCCAGGAGCCCGGCCTGCTCGACCCAACGATCGCGCTCGATGCGGTTCTGGAAGGAGCCGAGATGGGCTTCGACTTTGGCCACCTCTTCCGGCCCCCAGGCCGCGATCTGATCGAACCTGTGCACCCCCAAGCCATGCAGCATGTCGCTGAGGGCCGGCCCGACGCCCTTGATCATCTGCAGATCGTCATCGACTCCGACCGAGGCCGGAATACCGATCGCCGTTAGGGCGGCCGCAGCGGCTAAGGGCGCCACAACCGGCGCGGGGGGCGGGGTCGGCTCAGGGATTGGCCTCAGCGCCGGTCGATCGATGACCGGCGCCGCCACCGCGGCGAGCGGCTGAGCGCCGCGTCGGGCCCATGCCCACCATCCGGTGAGGAGGCCGATCAGAAGCGGAATCAACACCCAGAGAAAGCTATTGGCGGTGCAAAGCGGCCACATGGCGGGTGTCCTTTCCGGAGATCAGGCGTCGCTCGTGCGCCGGCCCCAGATCAGCCAGGCGACGCCAAGACCGATCGCGAACCAGACGAGAGCGCAGATCAGGAACAGGAGGAAGGAGAGCATGGCGCGGTCCTCCGCTATTGAACGTTGGCCGCGGCGCTATCGCCCGCGGTTGCGGCCGCCGAGGCGGCGGCGACATGAAACTCGATGCGGCGATTTTTGGCGTTGCCTTCTGGCGTGCCGGAGGCGTCGATCGGCGAGGCCGAACCATATCCCTTCGCCGTCAAGCGATCGGCCGGCACGCCGAGCGTCGTGAGCGCCGCTGCTACGGCCTGGGCTCGGTGCTCAGAGAGCGGTTGATTGATCTTGTCGGAGCCGGTCGCGTCGGTGTAGCCGGCCACCTCCACGCTCGTTCCGGCGCAGGTTTTGAGCGAAGTCGCGAGCGCGTCCAACAGCGGCTTTGAGGCGTCCGTGATCGTCGATCCGCCGGTGGCGAAGTCGATGGTCTTGCCCTTGATTTGATTGTCGACGTCCGTCTGGCAGTTGGCGATCGCCGCCGGCGTGGCGGGAGCAACGGCCAGTGGCGGGGCGGCGGCGACCGGCTCGGTCGCCGGGGCGGTGGCGACACACCTGGCCCCCAGGCCCATGGGACCCCAGAGGAACCACGCAACGATCGCGGTAATCAGGGCCCCGATAAGAATCTTGGTGGTCGGCGACATCGTGGCGTCCCCCATCTGGGATGCCTGCTTGACCAGGCGGGACATTAACGGCGCGTTCCGTCCATACGGACACGCATCGCCGGCGCGGTCAAGCCACGCGTCGAGGGGCGACGCGCCGCCTCTCTTGCGCCAAGATCGGTTTTCAATGGCGAGCAGGCTGGCTAAAAGGGCAGGCGATCGGCCGGGGCGACGCTGACCCTTTCCGTTCGAGGCCTGCACCTGCCCCACTGGGCGATTCGAGGATAACCAGATGAAGAAGATCGTTGTTTTCGCGGCTAGCCTCACGGTGGCCATTGGCGGTCTCGCCGGCTCGGCTGGGGCTGTCGGCTGCGTTTCGGGCGCGGTCGCGGGCGGCGTCGCGGGCCATTTCGTGCAAACCGGCCCGAACCATAAGCGCCATACGCTGGCCGGGGCCGCCGTGGGCTGCCTCGCCGGTCACGAAATGAAGATGCATCAGAAGCGCGTCGCCGCTCAGCAGCGCGCCGCCGCCGCCGCCGCGGCAAACCAGCCGCCGCCGCATCACTAAGCCCTGCGCGCGCCTCGGACGACCCGGGGCGCGCCGCCGCGGTCAGAGACGGGGAAGCAGCGATCTAGGCGCTACGAGCCGCCACGCACCTTCGAGCAGACTGGCCAGTTCCGCCTCGTCGATCTGATCCAGCCGGGCCAGCACCGCCGGATAGCCGCGATAGTGGTCCTCGTCGAAGAAGGTCTGGGGCGCCGCCTCGAGCAGCAGCTCTTTGCGCTCGAGGGGACAGCGGATGGCCAGCACGTCAGGCCGCGGCCGCCGCGGTTTCTTCGGGTGAACGCGCTCGTTCCAGGTCCAGGCGAAGCCTTTGCCGGCCACCTCGAAGACCAGCCGCTCCCCCTCCGAGGCGTCGCACGCCCCCGGCAGAGCGGTGGCCAAGGCGTGCAGACGGGCGACGTCGACCATTCGAACCCTCTCGATGGCGTGCGCGACATTCTGGTGACGCCGCTGCAAGATTTCGTCTATAATCCAGATGTGATCGTGCGGAACCTTGCTTCAGCGGGCGGGCGGCGAGCCCGGCTCTTGGTGAGGAATCCGAGGCCTGCGCCGGCGCGATCAATCGCCTGTAAACCGTCAGGGGCGATACACGTTAGCGTGCGGAAGCGCGCGAACAGGGGACTTCAATGAACTTTCGTGAACCTTCACGGCGCGGTCGCGCCCTTCGCCTGGTCAAGGCGATGGTTGGCGATCCGTCCGCGCGCGCGGCGGGCGAGCGGCCGAGTCTGGCGCTCGCCCATGAGTCCAACCTGCCACGCACGCTGGCCGGGCGCATTTCTTGCGTGGTCTGCGCCTACAACGAGGCCGAGCGCATCGGCGCCATCCTGGAGGCGGTCGATCGCCATCCAGCTCTGCTCGAGGTGATCGTCGTCAACGACGGCTCGACCGACGCCACCGAGGCCCTCCTCGCCGACTACCCCAACATCAAGGTCATTTCCTACTCGCCCAATCGCGGCAAAACCTATGCGCTCAGCCGCGGCATCGCCCTGGCGCGCGGTGAATATCTGATGTTGCTGGACGCCGATCTCGCCGGCGTTCGTCCCGCCGATATCCAGGCTTTGGCGGACCCGGTGCTGGACGGCTGGGCCGAGGTCAGCATCAGCCTTCGGGCCAACAGCCTGGCGCTCTACCGCGCCGTCGGTCTCGACTTCGTCTCCGGCGAGCGGGTGATCCCCGCCAGGCTCGGCCGCGAGGCCATCGCGGAGATGCGACGACTGCCGCGCTGGGGCGGCGAGTCCTATCTCAACCGGCTGATCGTGCGCGACGGCTTGTCGCTGGCCGTGGTGAAGTGGCCGGGCGTCTTCAACATCCGCAAGTTCCACAAGGTCGGTGTGCTGCGCGGCATGGTCGAGGAGATCAAGATGACGGCCGACGCCTTGAAGGTGCTCTCGCCGTTTGGCGTGATCGACCAGAACCTGGCCCTCTTGCGGCTCGTCTGCCGCCCGCCGGTCCGTCAGACCGAGATGTCGTGGACCAGGTCCTTGAACAGGCGCTTGCGCATCAGCCAGTAGAACCCGGCCAGCACGACCAGGGCCACCGAGAACAGGCTCACGGTCACGAAGTCCATATAGCGCGTGGAATGCAACACGCCCGCGCCCAGGAAATAGCCGAGCGCGAAGCCGATCAGCTCGAACAGGATCACCTTGGGAAAGGTGCCGATCAGGTTGAGGGCCATGTAACGCGCGAACGACATGCGGCTGGCCCCGGCGAAATAGAGGATGAGGCCGCCGAGCGCCTGGGTCTTGCCGATCATGATCAGCTTCCAGTCATTGTCGTGGAACCGCTTCTCCAGCGGCACGAGGCGGGCTTGGGTGATGTTGAGGCGCTTCTCGATCCAGGCCGAGACCCGGCCGTGGCCGTAGCGGCCGAGGAGGTAATAGAGCGCGTCGCCGACAAGGTCGGCGGCCACCAGGAGAAGGCAGGAGATGACCGGGTCGAACTGTCCGAGGGCGACCAGGGCCCCTGTGATCGCCGCCACCGTCGGACCCTCGACAATGGCCACCGGCAGCAGCACGGCGTACCCGTAGCGGGCGATCAAGGGGATGACGCGAAACATGAATACATGCGGCAAGAGCATTCCCTCATTGCGGACGCATCTCGTCGGGGCGCCTTAACCCGTACTATCCGTAAGCCCACGTCGGGCAAACGGCAATGCTGCGGATCATGCCGCCCTTGGGCGAGGCTAGCCGATCCGGTTGAGCTGCCAGTAGAGATTCTTGCCGAAGTCCGGAAACGCCACGAACGTCACAGTGAGCGCGCAGGCAGCGAAGAAGACCGCGACGAGCGCCGGGAACAACTGCTTCGTACCAGCGCCCATTATGTCTGATCAGTATCTAACATAAGAAACAATCACGACGTCGGTGAGAATGATCAAGCTACACGCTGGTATCATGACCAATGCACTTGATGCGTACTTGCCGATATCCAGGGCGGCGCCCCGGGCTTGCGGACTCCACTGAGCCCCTCCGCCCGCTAGCGGCCACTCGCCAGGGCCTGGGCGCTGACCAGATCCTGCGCGACGTGACCGAGAGATTTGTACACTGTGATTTCCTCCGCGTCGCGCCGGCCGGGAACGGCGCCGGCCAGGACCTCGCCGATCTCGGCGGCCACATGCGCATCGTCCACTTTGCCGGCGGCCTTGGCGCGCAGGAACTCACCGCACTGGGCGATCACGCCGGCGCGGCTGTCGGCCACCAGGCGCCCGCGGACGATCAGCTCGCCGTCCGCCTCCGCCTGGCCCGCGTGGCCCGAGCCGACAAGGTTCACATGCGCGCCGGGCGCCACCCACGCCCCGGCTAGGATCGGCTCGCTGGCGGCGGTCACCGTGCAGAGGATGTCCGCCGCCGTGACGGCGGCGCGCACGTCGCTCGCGGCTGTGACGGCCAGGCCGGTTTCGGCGGTCATCCGGTTGGCGAAGGCGCTGGCCTGCGCCGGGTTGCGACCCCAGACCCGCACATCGGCGATCGGCCGCACCTTAGGGATGGCCCGCAGGTGCTCCTCCGCCTGGCGGCCATAGCCGAGAATCGCCAGGCGGGCGGGTCCTGGACGCGCCAGGGCGTCGGTGGCGACGGCGCTGGCCGCCGCGGTCCGGATGGCGGTCACCTCGGCGGCATCGATCACCGCCGTCGGCGCGCCGCTCTCGGGATCGAACATCACGATCACCCCCTGGTGCGAGGGTCCTCCGGCGGCGAAAGCCCCGGGGAAGACGCTGATCAGCTTGGCGCCGAACGGCCGCCCCTCGCCGAGCGAGCCCGGCATGACGCCGAACAGGTTCTCGCCGCCGATCGGCAGGATCGAACGCAACAGCTGCCGCGTACAGCCGGCGGAAACCGCGATCATCGCCTCGCGCACCAGCGGGATGGCGACCTCGTAGGTCAGGCGCGCCCGCACCTCCTCAGCGTCGATGAATCGCATGCGGCCTTTCCTAGAGCATGCCGGCGCCGCCACGCGCAACTTCGCGGCCATAGTCACGTTAGGTTCAGGTTGGGACGGGCTAGAAAGCCCGTGAAGCCTGGGGAGACGACCCGGGTGTCGCCCGAACCACGTGAGGAAACATGCGCAGCTTGATCTGTTCCGCCGCCGCACTGGCGCTCGCCGCGGCCGCCGCTCCCGCCTTCGCCGATCCCCCGTGCCCGTCGGGCGCCCCCATCGTGGCCCAGCGCGCCGGCGCGCCGCCGCCCCTGGTTCAGGAGGTCCAGCCGCCCATGCCGGCCTACGGCTATTCGTGGACGCCGGGCTACTGGGGCTGGAATTCGGTCGCCTACGACTATTACTGGGTGCCCGGCGTGTGGGTCATGCCGCCGACCATCGGCCTTCTGTGGACGCCGCCGTGGTGGGGCTGGGTCGGCGGGGTCTACGTCCTCACCCCCGGCTACTGGGGCCCGACCGTGGGGTTCTACGGTGGCATCGACTATGGCTTCGGCTATGGCGGCCGCGGCTATGACGGCGGCTACTGGCGCGGCCGGACTTTCTACTACAACCGCGCGGTCAACAATTTCGGCGGCGTGCGCGTGAACGCCGTCTACAACGATCCGCCCCGGGCCGGCCGCGGCTTCAGCCGGGTCAGCTACAACGGCGGGGCCGGCGGCGTGCGCGCCTCGGCCACCTCGGCCGAACTCGCCGCCGCGCGTCAGGCGCGGGGCGCGGGCACGCCAGCCCAGTTCAGCCACGCCGAGGCCGCGGCCGGCAATCCGGCCTTCCACGCCGACGCGGTTCGCGCTGGCGGCGGTCACCTCGGCGCCGTCGCCGCTGGCGCAGCCGGAGTCGCCGCCGGGGCGGTGGCCACGCACGCAGCGATGCACGCTGCCGCCAACCACGCCGCAACGCGCGCGGCGGCGCATGCGACGAGCCATAGCTATGCGTCGCACGCCAGCGGCCATGGCGGCGGCTACGGCGGCCACAGCTACGCCAGTCACAGCTACGCCAGTCACAGCTATTCGGCGCACGCCGCTGGCGGCGGCTTCCACGGCGGCGGCTTCGGCGGTTTCCACGGCGGCGGCGGCGGCGCCTTTGGCGGTTTCCATGGCGGTGGCGGTGGCCACGGCGGCGGCGCGCCCCGGCCTGAGGGCGGCCACGGCGGCGGGGGACATCCTCCGCGTTGATCTTGTGCGTCCGTTCTCCTTGTGTTGAATTCAAACGGCCGTTCGAACACAGGGAGAGCCGACGTCATGGCCCACGATGGCGAAGCGCCGCACGCCGATCTCGGCTTCGACCCCGACGCCTTGAAGGCCAAATACCTGGCCGAGCGCGACAAGCGCCTGCGCGCTGACGGCAATGAGCAGTACGTCAAGATCGAGGGCGCCTTCGCCCACTACCTCGAGGACCCTTACGTCGAGCCGGGATTCACTCGCGCGCCTTTGACCGACGAGGTCGACGTCGTCGTGGTCGGCGGCGGCTTCGGCGGCTTGCTGGCCGGGGCGCGCCTGCGCGAAGCTGGCGTCGCCAGCGTGCGCCTGATCGAGAAGGGCGGCGACTTCGGCGGCACCTGGTACTGGAACCGCTATCCGGGCGCGGCCTGCGACGTGGAATCCTACATCTACCTGCCGCTTCTCGAGGAGATCGGCTACGTGCCGGTGGAGAAGTACTCCCGGGCCCCGGAGATTCTGGCTCACAGCCGGGCCATCGGCCGCTATTTCGGTCTCTACGACAACGCCGTTTTCCAGACCGAGGTCACCCGCCTCGATTGGGACGAGGCGGCCGGCCGCTGGATCATCTCCACCAACCGCGGCGACGCGATGCGCGCCCGCTTCGTGATCATGGCCAACGGCCCGCTGCACCGGCCAAAGCTGCCGGGCATCCCGGGCGTCGAGAGCTTCAAGGGCCATTCCTTCCACACCAGCCGGTGGGACTACGCCTACACGGGCGGCGATTCCTCCGGCGGCCTCACCGGCCTGAAGGATAAGCGCGTTGGCATCATCGGCACCGGAGCCACGGCCGTGCAGTGCGTGCCGCACCTGGCCGAGGGCGCGAAGCAACTGTTTGTTTTCCAACGCACACCCTCGTCCATCGACGTGCGCGCCAACCGGCCGACCGATCCATCCTGGGCGACCAGCCTCGAGCCTGGCTGGCAGCAGCGGCGGATGGACAACTTCAACATCCTGGTCAGCGGCGGCTTCCAGGAAGAGGATCTGGTCAGCGACGGCTGGACGGAGATCATCCGCAACCTCACGCTCATGGGCCGCAACCGCAAATCGGGCGATCCGGACCGCGAGCCGCACGAGCTGCTGGAGATCGCCGACTTCCAGAAGATGAACCAGATTCGCGCCCGGGTGGATGCCATGGTGGCCGATCCGTCCGTCGCCGAGGCGCTGAAGCCCTACTACCGGCAGTTCTGCAAGCGGCCGTGCTTCCACGACGACTACCTGGCCGCCTTCAACCGGCCTGGCGTCACCCTGGTCAATACCGACGGCAAGGGTGTCGATCGGATCAGCGAACACGCCGTCTGGGCCAACGGCCAGGCCTACGAGATCGACTGCCTGATCTACGCCACCGGCTTCGAGGTCGGCACCGAGTACACCCGCCGGTCCGGCTACGAGGTCTACGGCAAGGGCGGCAAGTCGCTCACCGAGCACTGGGGCGAGGGGGTGCGCACCCTGCACGGCTTCCACGCCCAGGGCTTTCCCAACTGCTTCATCGTCTCCAACTCGCAGTCCGGCTTCTCGGTCAATTTCCCGCACATGCTCAATGAGCAGGCCCGGCACCTGGCCTACATCGTCAGTCACTGCCTGGAGAGCCAGGTCCGCGCCGTCGAAGTGACCGAAGCTGCCGAGGACGCCTGGATCCAGACCATCCGCAACACCGCCATGCTGCGCGAGAAGTTCCAGGCCGAATGCACGCCCGGCTACTACAACAACGAAGGCAAGCCCAACCTGCGCGCGGTCCAGAACGGCCCCTACGGCGCCGGCTCGATCGCTTTCATCAAGCTGCTGGAGAATTGGCGCGCTGCCGGCGGCCTCGAGGGGCTCGAACTGACCCGGGCGTGAGGCGGCCCGACCAGATCTGGGTTCGGTGCTCAGTGGGCGCCCAGGAGCCACGAGCACTCTGCCGGCCGCCCCTGGGTCCCGCATCTCCGGGCGCCTGACGGCGTCCTGCGTGCGGGATGACGCATTAGGGGGAATTACACCCCGCCATGAGGCTCATGTTTCTATGACGGCGCGCCCGCCGTCCCGCCGCAGCGCCGCCGGCGTCGTCCCGGTCAGGCTCCGGATCGCCCGACACATGTGCGCCTGGTCGGCGAAACCGCAGTCTTGGGCCACCTGGCTCAAAGGATCGGCGGCGCGCCGCAGCGCCTCGATGGCGCGGCGCGTGCGCTGGACCAGCCGGAAGCGGAGCGGCGCCACCCCATAGGCCTGTTTGAAGCCGCGGCTAACGCTCCCCAAGCGCAGGCCATGCCGGCTCGCCCAGTCGCCGAGGCAGAGATTCGGCTCGCCCCCCAGCCGCTCGGCAAGCACGTCCGGCCAGTCCTGGGTTCCCGGCTTCGGCTCGAGCTGCGCAAGGAGCGCCCGGCCCGCAGCGGCAGCGTCGCGCTCCGCGAGGCGGACGATGGCGTCGGCGTCGGCCACACGCCCGGCCGGCCGGCTGGCGTCATCGTCGGCGATGTCCAGCACCAGCACCTCCGCGCCGCGATCGCCAAAGCGGTCGAGATGGCTCTCCCAAGCCTGGTGCAGCAGGACGTCGCCGGCCTGCACCCGATGCCGACCCACGTCGCCCGCCTCGACATACCCGCCGGCGAGCACCAGGGTGGCGAAGGCGCGCCGGTGCGGATGGCGCGCAAGCAACTCCCGCGGCTGGTGGCGCATCCGCCCGGGCGATACGGCGCGGCACGGCGAAGTGTGTTCAAGACCGCTCATCACCGCCGCTGTAACAAGGCGTGCGAACTGCACAATTTAAAGGGTCGTAATGAGAGTCTTCCTCGCCGCCGTCCTCGCGCTTGTCGCCGGGGGCGCCGCCGCCGATCCGGCCTCGACCGCGGACTCCGTCCTCGCGGCCAACCACGCCGCCGTTGGCCAGCCGCCTGCCTCCGGCGCGGCGCAGTTCGCCTACAGCCATACCGACTCCGGCCTGACTGGGCCGCAGGTCGACCGTTTCGACCTCACCACCGGCGCCTACGTCGAGACTGAGCAGGCTGGCCCCCTCAGCGACGCCGAAGGCTACGACGGCAAGATCCCTTGGCAGCGCGACATCTCCGGCGCCGATACGCCACAGGCGGGTGGCGACCGGATCCCGACGGCGGTAAGCCGGGCCTACCGCCTGGCCAACCTTTGGTGGCGGCCTGACCACGGCGGCGCCGTGATCGTTTACGCGGGCCGCGAGACCGCAAGTGGCCGCGCGGTCGACCGCCTTGTCGTTACACCCAAGGGCGGCAAGCGCTTCGACGCCTGGTTCGACGCCGACACGCACCTGCTGGCCAGGATTGCCCAGGACGAGCAGTTCTTCCACGTCACCCAGACCTTCGACGACTACCGCCCCGAGGGCGGCCTGGTGCTGGCGCACCGCATCGCCCGTGATCCGGGCCTGGGTCAGACGGCGATCTCGACCTCGACGCTCACCGGCGTCAGCTTCGGCCCGCGCGAGGCGCTGTCGACCTATTCTCGCCCGACCGCCCCGCCGACCGGGGCGTCGATCGAAGGCGGCGCGGCAAGCGTCACCGTGCCGTTCCGCCTCCTCAACAACCACGTCTATGTGCAGGCCCTCGTCAACGGCAAGGGGCCCTACACCTTCATCGTCGACACCGGAGGCCACACCCTGCTGTCGCCGCATGTTGTCGCCGAAGCGGGCCTCAAGCCCGTGGGCGAAGCGGTCACCAGCGGGGCCGGCGACGGCCATTCGACCACCGGCTTCGTTCACTTCGACGAGATCGCTATCGGCGCGGTGCGGCTGCGCGACGAGATCGGCTTCGCCACCGACATCTACGACAAGTCGATCGAAGGCATCCCCGTCGACGGCATGATCGGCTTCGAGCTGATCCGCCGGATGGTGACGCAGATCGACTATGGCCGCCGCACCATCACCTTCACCGACCCGGCCCGCTTCGAGCCCAAGGACCTGGGCGTCGCCGTCCACTTCGTCTTCTACGACCACCTGCCCAATGTGCGGGGCTCGATCGGCCGGCGGCCGGCCCGGTTCGACATCGACACCGGCGACCGCATGGAGCTCGGCGTCACCAGTCCATTCGTGGCCGCCCACAACCTGCGCGCCGAGTTCGCCAGGGGGACCAGCGCCGTCACCGGCTGGGGCGTCGGCGGCCCGGCGCACGACTACATGGTGCGCCTGCCATCGATGAAGCTGGGGTCAGTCGAGGTCGACAATGTCGCCACCGGCCTCTCGGAGGCCAAGGGCGGCGCGTTCAGCGATCCCAACTTCGACGGCAATGTCGGCGGCGGCCTGCTCAGGCGATTCGTGGTCACCTTCGATTACGTCCACCAGGTCATGTATCTGAAGCGGATCACGCCCGCGCCTGCCGACGCCGGAAGCTTCGACCGCTCGGGGCTGTGGATCAACGCCAAGTCCGGCGGATTCGAGGTCGTCGACGTGGCCAAAGGCTCCGCCGCTGCGGAGGCCGGCATTGCGGTCGGCGACATGATCACCGCCATCGATGGCCAGCCGGTCCGCGACGAGGCCCTCTCCGATGCGAGGCGGCTGCTTCGCGCCCGGCCAGCGGGAACCAAGGTTGCGCTCACCGTCCAGCGCGGGTCCGAGCTCCGCTCCGTCGTCCTGACCCTGCGCGACCAGATCTAGCGGGCCGATGTCGCCCTTATGACGGTCCGCCTCCCTTCCGGCGCGCGCCTTGCGTGCTTAAGTGCCGCTGAACGAAGCGAGGGAGAACGCCATGAAATACAATCAGCTCGGCCGCACCGGCCTCTATGTCTCGGAGATCTGCCTCGGGACCATGACCTTCGGCGGCAACGCCGACGCCGGCATGTGGCGGGCGATCGGCTCCCTCGATCAGCCGATCGTCGATGACATCGTCGAGCGCTCGCTGAAGGCCGGGGTGAACTTCTTCGACACCGCCGACGTCTATTCCTTCGGCGAGAGCGAGCGCCGGCTTGGCCAGGCGCTGAAAAACCTCAGCGTCAAGCGCAGCGACGTGGTCATCGCCACCAAGGTCCTCGGCCGCATGGGCCCCAGGGCCAACGACGCCGGCGCCTCGCGCGGTCACATCATGGACAGCGTCAAGGCCAGCCTCGAGCGCCTCGGCCTCGACCACATCGACCTCTACCAGATCCATGGCGACGACCCGATCACCCCGATCGAGGAGACCCTGCAGGCGCTCGACGACCTCGTCCGCCAGGGCCTCGTGCGCTACGTCGGCGTCTCCAACTGGTCGGCCTGGAAGATCGCCAAGGCGGTGACGCTCGCCGATGAGCGCCGCTGGGCCCGCTTCGAGACCCTGCAGGCCTATTATTCCATCGCCGGCCGCGATCTGGAGCGGGAGCTCGTCCCGATGATCTCCGCCGAGCGTCTCGGGCTGATGGTCTGGTCGCCCCTGGCCGGCGGCCTGCTGTCAGGCAAGTTCGGGCCGGATACGGCGACGCCCAACGACGCGCGGCGGGCCAGCTTCGACTTCCCGCCGGTGGATCGCGACCGGGCCTGGAAGTGCGTGGCCGAGATGCGCCGCATCGGCGAGGCGCATGGGGCCAGCGTGGCGCGCGTGGCGCTCGCCTGGCTGCTGGCCAAGAACCACGTGATGAGCATCATCATCGGCGCCAAGACCGTCGAGCAGCTCGAGGACAACCTCGCCGCCGTCGATCTTGAACTCACCGCCGAGGAGGTCGCGCGCCTCGACGAGGTCAGCGAATTGCCGAGCGAATACCCGGCCTGGATGTTCGCCCGTCAGGGCGCCAACCGCCGCCCCGAGCCGTTCCGGCCGAAGCTGCAGGCGGCGGAGTAGGAAAGGCTAGCGCTTCCCTCCCCCCTCCATGAGGGGGGAGTACCGGCGAAGCCGGGGAGGGGGGGATAGGAGACGCCGGCGCTTCCGACCCCCCTTCGTCCCTTCGGGACACTTCCCCCCTGTGAGGGGGGAAGAGACAAGGAGGAGATCTCTCAAGCCTCCGCCTTCGCCCGCGCCGCCACGCGCGCGATGGCGTCGACGATGGTGTCATAGAGCGCCGGCGGCAGGTCGTGGCCCATGCCGGGGATGAGCAGGAGCTCGGCGCCCGGAATGGCGGCGGCCGTGTCCTTGCCGCCGTCCACCGGCACCAGCGGGTCCGCCTCGCCATGGATCACCAGCGAGGGGGCCGTGACCTTGGCCAGCTTGGGCCGCCGGTCGGGTGAGGCCAGCACGGCCGCGTACTGCCGCAGGAAACCCAGCGGATAGTAGCTGCGCAGGGCGTTGCTCTTGGCCAGGTCCCTCTGGTTGGCTTCGACGATCGGATAGCCCGGCGAGCCGATCACCCGCGCGGAGGCGATGGCGCTGGCGAGGTAACCCTCCATGTCCTCGTTGGGATTGGGCGCGGGGGTGTTAAGCACGGCCATGGCCTCGGGCTTCGCCGGCGGCAGGGCGCGATTGCCGGTCGTCGACATGATCGAGGTCAGCGACAGGGTCCGCTCCGGATAGTCCGCGGCCACGAGCTGGGCGATCATGCCGCCCATCGAGGCGCCGACGATGTGGGCGCGCTCAATCCCGAGCGCCGAGAGGATCGCCACCGCGTCCGCCGCCATGTGCGAGAGATCGTAGGGGGCCGGCGCCAGCTGGCCCTGCGCATAGGCGGCCAGCACGGCGCCCATGTCCGGCGGCCCCAGGCTCTCCAGCTTTGCGGAAAGGCCGGCGTCCCGATTGTCGAAGCGAATGACGCGATAGCCCTTGGCCGCCAGCTTATCGAGGAACGGCTGACGCCAGAGGGTCATCTGGGCCCCCAGGCCCATGATCAGCAAGATCGGCTCGTCGCCGTCCTTGCCGGTGATGTCGTATTCAAAGCTGAGGCCGTTGGCCTTGATCTGGGGCATGGGCGTCTCCGTTTCCGCGGCGACGCTAGCATCCCAACCAGAGAGCGCTCAAACGTTTGAATCTAGGCGGTCAGGCTCTGCAGGCTGAAAAAGGCCCCTTGCGGGTCCTGGACCTGCAGAACCCAGCTGCCGCCGGGCACCTGCATCGGGCCCCGGAGCACCGTCCCACCGGCCGCCTTGACGCGTTCGCCGGCTGCGCCGATCCCGTCGACCCTGAAGACGAAGCTCCACATCGAGACCGGAAGCTCTGCCGGCTTGGTCATGATCCCCATCCGGTCCTCGCCGTCGTAGGCGAGCAGCTGATAGACGCCCATCGGCCCCATGTCGTGGCCGGTGGATTTCTCCCAGCCGAACATGCCCATGTAGAAGTCCACCGCCGTCGGTCCGTCGTTGGTCATCAGCTCGCGCCACGAGGGGTAGCCAGGGCCATCGAGGTCGGGCGGCGCCGATTGGTACCCGCTGGCCGGCTTGAACAGGCACAGCCCCGCGCCCTGCGGATCGGCCACCACCGCAAAGCGGCCGACGCCGGGAATGTCGTCCGGCGGCCGGCGGATCGCCCCGCCGGCGGCCTCGAACTTCTTGGCGTAGGCGTCTACGTCGTCCACGCTCACATAGCCGGCCCAGGTCGGCGGCATGCCGGCGGCGTCCGGCGGAATCGTCATCAAGCCGGCCACGCCGCCCTCGGCCGTGTTGAACACCGTGTAGTGCATCGAGTCGTCGGCCGAGGCCTGCGACACCGGCTTCCAGCCGATGACCTTGGCGTAGAAGTCGGCTGCGGCCGACGTGTCGGTCGTCAACAGTTCGTACCAGGTAAACTTTCCGGTCGCGCCCATGTCGGCTCCTCCTTGGTCCTCGCTCGCTGGATCGACCTCAGCGGCGGGCCGCTTCGTTGATCGCCCAGCTGACGCCGAACGGGTCTTTGACGCTGCCGTGCATGTCGCCCCAGAACATCTTCTGGACCGGTATGGTCACCGTCGCGCCGGCGTCGACGGCGCGTTTGAACCACGTCTCGATGTCATCGACGTGAAGGGCGACGCTGAAACCGGCCGGGGCGACCTTCGCATGGCCGTGTTCCGGATAGAAGTCGCTCAGCATCACGCTCGAGCCGTTGAGATAGAGGTGGGCGTGCATGGTGCGGCCCTGGGTGTCCGGGGGCTGTATGGCGGCGAGCTCCGCGCCGAAGGCCTTCTGGTAAAAGTGAACCGCCTTCACCGCGCCATCGACGTTCAGATAGACGGTCGCGCCGCCTTTGGCCGGGGCGGTGGTCGGCATCGTGGTCTCGGCGACGGACATCCTACACTCCTCCCTTGACGGGGGTGCGTTGATATCAACACAATAGGCCATGTCAACCGCCGACTCTATCGCCGCCACCCACCTCGTCCGCGACCAGTGCCTTTGCCTGCGCGCTCAGCGCGCGGCCCGCACCCTGGCCCGCCAGTTCGACGCGCCGCTGCGCCCGCTTGGCCTGACCAGCGGACAGTTTTCCCTGCTGAATGCGCTCAATCGCGCCCGTCCCGCCACTGTCTCCGAAGTCGCCACCCTGATCGGCGCCGACCGCACCACGCTCACCGCGGCGCTCAAGCCGCTGCTGCGGCGTGGCCTGGTGGCCGCGGCCGTGGACGACTCCGATCGACGCAGCCGGCGCGTGGCGCTCACCCCCGAGGGCGAGGCCCTGCTGGCCCGCGCCTTGCCCGTCTGGCGGGCCTGCCACGACGACGTGCAGACCCGGATCGGTCAGGACGTCGCCGAGGGGCTCAGGGTCGGGCTCGACGCCCTGGCCGCCTGACGTTGGCAATTGCCGTCGCCTCCCTCATATGAGGCGCGATGATCGATGATCTCTATTCGACCCGCATCCTGACGCTCGCCGCCAACCTGCCGCGCAGCGGTCGCCTCGCTGCGCCAGAGGCCAGTGTCGAAAAGATCGCCAAGCTCTGCGGCAGCCGCGTCGTCGTCGACGTGGTCATGGACGGAACGCGCGTCGCCGATTTCGCCCAGGAGGTGAAGGCCTGCGCCCTCGGCCAGGCGGCCGCGGCGGTGCTGGGCGAGCGGGTGGTCGGGGCCGACGTCAGCGAAATCGAAATGGCGAGGGACGCCTTCCGTGCTATGTTGAAGCACGGCGCGCCCGCGCCTGAAGGACGCTTCTCGGACCTTTCGATGCTCGAGCCGGTCAAGGATTATCCTGCCCGTCACGCCTCGGCGATGCTCGCCTTCGAGGCGGCGGCCGAGGCTTGCCGGCAGGCCATCGCGCGGCGAACTAGCGCCGCCGACGCGGCCTGAGGCGTCGCCTCTTCACGTCGGCATGAACCTCTACGAGAGCGCCGTTCGCGTGGGCCACACGGCCTACAAGGTGACGCTTTCACCCTTCATTGGGCGCTCCTGCCGCTTCCAGCCCACCTGTTCGGACTACGCGGCCGAGGCGCTCGTCACGCACGGGCCGGTGCGCGGCGGATGGCTCGCCGCGCGGCGCCTGTGCCGGTGCCATCCCTTGGGCGGCTCGGGCTACGACCCCGTCCCGCCAGGAAAGACCAAACCATGATCGACCTGAAATTTCCCGACGGCCACGCGCGATCTTTCGACGACGGCGTGACGGGGGCGGACGTGGCGGCCGCGATCTCCCCGTCGCTGGCCAAGAAGGCCCTGCTGGCCAAGCTCGACGGTGAACTGCTCGATCTGGGGCGCCCCCTGCCCCACGGCGGCGCCATCGAGATCGTCACGCGCGACGCGCCCGAGGCGCTCGACGTCATCCGCCACGACACGGCCCACATCCTCGCTGAGGCGGTGCAGGAGCTGTTCCCGGGCACCCAGGTGACCATCGGCCCCAACGTCGAAGACGGCTTCTATTACGACTTCGCCCGCGCCGAGCCGTTCTCGCTCGACGACCTGGCGACGATCGAGGCCCGCATGCGCCAGATCGTCGACCGCGACGAGGCCATCGAACGCGAGGTCTGGGACCGGGCCGCGGCGGTGCTTTGGTTCAAATCGAAGGGCGAGCTGTACAAGGCCGAGATCATCGAGAGCATTCCCGGCGGCGAGCCGATCACGGTCTATCGTCAGGGCAAATGGGAAGATCTCTGCCGCGGCCCCCACCTGCCGTCCACGCGGCATGTCGGCAAGGCGTTCAAGCTCACCAAGCTGGCCGGCGCCTACTGGCGCGGCGACCAGCGCAACGCCCAGCTGCAGCGCATCTATGGCACGGCCTGGGCCAGCGACGCCGACCTCGCCGCCCACCTGAAGCGCATCGAGGAAGCCGAGAAGCGCGACCATCGCAAGGTCGGCGCGGCCATGGACCTCTTCCACCTCCAGGAGGAGGGCCGGGGCATGGTGTTCTGGCACCCCAAGGGCTGGACGCTCTACCGCACCCTGGTCGACTACATGCGCCGGCGGCTCGACAAGGCCGGCTATGTCGAGGTCAAGACGCCGCAGATCCTCGACCGCTCACTGTGGGAGCGCTCGGGCCACTGGGAAAAGTTTCACGCCTCGATGTTCGTCTGCGAGACGGACGAGGGCGAAACCCTGGCGGTCAAGCCGATGAACTGCCCCGGCCACGTGCAGATCTTCAACCACGGCCAGAGATCCTACCGTGAACTGCCGATCCGCATGGCCGAATTCGACGGCCTGCACCGCAACGAGGGCTCCGGCGGTCTCCTCGGCGTGTTGCGCGTCCGCGGTCTGGCCCAGGACGACGGCCACATTTTCTGCACGCCCGAGCAGGTCGAGCAGGAGACGATCGATTTCGTCCGTCTCCTGAAGAGCGTCTACGCCGACATGGGCGTCGAGCTGCATTCGGTGAAGCTGGCGTTGCGGCCCGACAAGCGCTTCGGCACGGACGAGCTGTGGACCATCGCCGAAGACACGCTGGAGAGTGGGGCCCGCGCCGCCGGGGTCGACGTCGAGCGAGTCCCCGGCGAAGGCGCCTTCTACGGCCCCAAGCTGGAGTTCCATCTGAAGGACGCCATCGGCCGCACCTGGCAGTGCGGCACGCATCAGCTCGACTACGTCCTGCCAGAACGTCTGGATGCGACCTACATCGCCGAAGACGGCCAGAAGCACCGGCCGGTGATGCTGCACCGGGCGATCCTCGGCTCGCTCGAACGGTTCATCGGCGTGCTCATCGAGCACTACGCCGGCGCTTTCCCGCTGTGGCTCGCGCCGGTGCAGGTGGTGGTGGCGACGATCACTCAGGATGCGGACGACTATGCCGTCCGCGTCGCCGAGCAGCTGCGCGCCGCGGGCCTCAGGGTCGAGACCGACCTGCGCAACGAGAAGGTCGGCTACAAGGTGCGCGAACACTCCCTCGCCAGGGTCCCGGTCATCGCCGTCGTCGGCCGCCGCGAGGCGGACGAAGGCCGCGTGGCGCTGCGCCGCCTCGGCTCCCAGGCCCAGGAGGTGCTGAGCCTGGACGAGGCCCTGAGCGTCCTCGCCGCCGAGGCCACGCCCCCGGACCTGCGGTAGGATGGGGCGGAGACGCCCCCGTTCCCCTAATTGCGTCATCCCGGCCGAGCGCAGCGAGACCCGAGACCCAGGAGCCACGAGCACTCTGTCGGCCGCCCCTGGGTCCCGCATCTCCGGACGCCTGACGGCGTCCTGCGTGCGGGATGACGCAGTCTAGGTTGAAAACGCGCGGCTTCCGGGATGACGCAGAGACTAGGGGCTGGGCGTCCTCCGTGCGGGATGACGCGAGGGACGGGCGAACGGCGCCTCAGGTCTCTTCGGGCCGCCCCACCGTCAGCCAGCCCTCGGCCAGATTCACCTCCGGGACGGCTTCGCGGGTGAACGGCGCCCACCAGGTCGGGCCGCCGGCCGCCGGCTCGATCTCCAGCAGGTCGCCGGCCCCGAAGTCCGCCACCTGCTTCACCCGGCCGATCGCCGCCCCGTCCGCCGCCCGGGCCTCCAGGCCGATCAGGTCTGCGAGGTAGTATTCCTCCTCGTCCGGCGGCGGCAGGATGGCCCGGTCGACGTATAGTCTCAGGCCCCGCAGGGCCTCGGCCTCCTCACGCGTGGCGACCTCCTTGGCGCGCGCCACCAGCCCGCCCTTGTGGAGGCGGCCGGCGGTGAGCGTCAGGACCTCCCGCCCAGCCTCGTCGCGCAGGGGGCTGTAGGCGATCAGGCTCAGGGGGTCGGCGGTGTGAGCGGTAAGCTTGAGCTCCCCCCTCACCCCGAACGCCCCGGCCGCCTGAGCGACCAGGATCAGGCGGGGCATGACCCCCACCTCCGCTCATCCCGGCGCGAGCCGGGATCCGGTATCTCGTTCACCACCAAGATCACAAAGCTCACCAAGATCGAGCCAGAGTCCCAAGCGCCTTTGTGTTCTTGGTGTCCTTGGTGGTCAAATTAGCCTTCGGTGGGTTCCTCGGCGGCGGGTTCTTCAGCCGCCGGTTCCTCGGCCGCGGGCTCCTCCGCGGCCGCTTCCGTCACAGGCTCTTCAGCCGGCGCTTCTTCGGCGACAGCCTCGGCGGCCGCTGCTTCCTCGGCGACGACTTCCTCAACCGGCGCTTCGGCCACCGTCTCTTCGACCGTCTCGGCGACCGGTTCCTCGGCGACGACTTCCTCGACCGGCGCTTCCTCGACGACCGGGGCGGCGGCTGCGGCGGCGGCCGCTTCGGCCTCATCGGCGGCGCGCTTTTCGGCCCGTTCGGCGCGCTGTCCAACCCGCTCCTTGGCCTTGGCGTGCGGTTCGCCCTTCTTCGGATTGGCGCTCGGCTCCCACTTGGCGAGGCCCTGGAGCGACAGGAAGCGGGCGACCCGATCGGTCGGCTGCGCGCCCTTGGCCAGCCACTCGGCGATGCGGTCCGCCTTCAGCGTCACGCGCTGGGGGTCGTCCTTCTTGAGCAGCGGATCATAGGCGCCGACTTTCTCGATGAAGCGGCCGTCGCGCGGCGAATGGCTGTCGGCCACGACGATCGAATAATAGGGCCGCTTCTTGGCGCCGCCGCGGGCGAGACGAATCTTGAGCATCTGTAGTCCTTCTAGGTCTTGGAGTTTCAGGGTTTACGGAATGGGTTGAACGGGCCGCCACCGCCCAATCCGGGCAGGGTCGGAGACTTTTGACCAGGCGCGCCGAGGCCCAGGATGCTTGCGGCCTCGGGGCTCTTCAGCGCTTCGGCGGCCTCCGGTCCCAAGACCTTGGAGCCCAGCGCCTGCATGGCGTCCATGCCGCCGGCCCCGCCCATGCCCATCATCTGGGCCATGCGGGCAAAGCCCTTGCCGCCGCCGCGCGACATCATCTTGAAGGCGTCCTGCATCTGGCGATGCTGCTTCAGGAGGCGGTTGATCTCCTGCACCTCGACGCCGGCCCCGGCGGCGATACGCCGCTTGCGCGAGGCCTGCAGGATGTCGGGCTTGCGGCGCTCTTTCGGGGTCATCGAATAGATGATCGACCGCTGGCGGCGGATGGCCTTGTCGTCGACGCCGGACTCGGCGATCTGCTTCTTGACCTTCTGGACGCCGGGCAAGAGGCCCATCAGGCCCTCCATGCCGCCGAGCTTTTCCATCTGCTCGAGCTGGCCGGCCAGGTCGTCGAGGTCGAACTGACCCTTGGCCAGCCGCCGGGCCATGGTCTCGGCCTTGGCGGCGTCGAAGTCGGCCGCGGCCTTCTCCACCAGCGCCACCACGTCGCCCTGGCCAAGGATCCGGCCGGCCACGCGGCGGGCGTCGAAGACGTCGAGGGCGTCGATCTTCTCGCCCGTGCCCAGGAACTTGATCGGCAGGCCGGTCACCGCCCGCATCGACAGCGCCGCGCCGCCGCGCGAGTCGCCGTCGGCCCGGGTCAGCGCCAGGCCGGTCAGCGGCAGGCGCTCGTGGAAGGCCTTGGCGGTGCGCACCGCGTCCTGGCCGGTCAGGCTGTCGGCCACCAGCAGGGTCTCGGCCGGCTGCGAAATGCGGGCGATCTCGGCCGCCTCGGCCATCATCGCTTCGTCGAGCGTGGTGCGGCCGGCGGTGTCGAGGATCAGGACATCGAAGCCGCCCAGTCTGGCCGCCGAAAGCGCCCGCCGGGCGATGTCGGCCGGGGCCTGGCCGGTCACGATCGGCAGGGTGTCGACGCCCGCTTCCACGCCCAGGATAGCCAGCTGCTCCATGGCCGCCGGCCGGCGCACGTCCAGCGAGGCCATCAAGACCTTTTTGCGCTCCAGGCGCGAGAGCCGCAGGGCGATCTTGGCCGACATCGTCGTCTTGCCAGAGCCCTGCAGGCCGGCCATCAGGATCACGGTCGGCGGATTGAGCGCCAGGCGCAGCGGCTCGGCCTGGCCATCGCCGCCCAGCATCTCGACCAGGCCGTCGTAGACGATCTTGACCACCTGGTCGGCCGGCTTGACCGAGCGGATCACCGCCTCGCCGCTGGCCGCCGCCTTGGCCTTGTCGACGAACTCGCGCACCACCGGCAGGGCGACGTCGGCCTCGAGCAGGGCCACGCGGACCTCGCGCATGGCCGCGTCGATGTCCTTCTCGCTGAGCACGCCGCGACCGGCGAGGCGGTCGAAGACGCCTGAGAGGCGGTCTGTCAGTCCTTCGAACATCGGCCGGAATGGGCTCTCGAAACGTTTATCCACAGCTCCGGCGAACGCCCAACGCCGAGCGGCCCCGTGCGCGTTCACGCGGACGGGGAGCCTCGCCGCCCTCGTCCCTGCCTGCTGGCCGGGGGTCGTGGCGGTGGAGGGCGCAGCTCGGGCGGCGCCGGAAGGGGTCGGCTTATGCGCCCGCAGGGGTGCGAGGGTCAAGGGCGGGCGAGTTCCATCCCGCAGCGCCGGCGTCTCGCCGGCATACGCCCTCGCCGGCGAGACGCCGGCGCTACGCGCCCTTCCCCGCCCGCGCTCCGATCTCGCCGTGACACCGCTCCAGCAAGCGCTAAGCTCACCCCATGCCCGAGACCGCCCTCCTGATCATCGATGTTCAGAATGCGGTGGTGGCCGGCGCCTATCGCCAGGCCGAGGTGCTGGCCGCCATCGCCGGCCTAGCCGAGCGGGCGCGGGCGGCGGGGACGCCGGTGATCTATCTGCAGCATGAAGAGCCAGGCTCGCCCATGGCCCGCGGCGCGCCGGGTTGGGAGATCCACCCAGCCGTCGCTCCGGCGCCGGGCGAGGCGGTGATCGGCAAGCGGGCCTCGGACGGTTTCTACCGCACGACGCTCGCCGCCGAGCTGGCCCGCCTCGGCGTCTCCCGTCTCGTCGTCTGCGGCGCCCAGACCGAGTTCTGCGTCGACGCCACGACCCGCGCCGCCCTCTCGGCCGGGTTCGACGTCATCCTCGCCACCGACGCCCACACCACCGGCGACGGCGTCATACCGGCGGCCAAGGCCATCGAACACCACAACCGCACGCTCGGCTGGCTGGCCCACCCCGACCACAGCGTCAAGCTCGCCCCCGCCGCCAAGATCGCCTTCGCGACGCCCTGACGTGCGCCTCATTTGATCCGCAGATGACCGCCGATTGATTTAGGGATGACGCCCAGGCGCCTGCGCAGAGTTTGTTTTTGCGCGCCTCTGGCGCGCGATTGAACGTCGCCCCCGGCGCCGTCGACGCAAGCTCGGCCACGCATCAATCTGCGCCCAATCAATTCGCGTCATCTGCGAAATCTGCGGATAAACAACCCCCCCACCCCCCGCCTTGCCTCTGACCCAAACTCCGGGAACAACAGCGCCAACAACAGCGGCGAGAACCCATGACGACTTTCGGCTCGGCCCAGCGCTACACGCGCGCGGCGATCTTCCTGCACTGGACGATCGCGCTGCTGATCATCGTCCAGGTGTTTCTCGGCTGGTGGCTGAACGAGTGGGTTCCGGATCACTCGCATATTCAGGACCAGATCACCGACGTCCACATCTCCGTCGGCCTGACCATCCTGCTGCTGGTGCTGGCCCGCATCGCCGTGCGGCTGGTCCACCGGCCGCCGCCGCCGCCGGCCGGAACCCCGGCCTGGGAGCGCATCGTGGCCGCCTTCGCCCAACTCGCATTTTACGCCCTGATGCTGGTCCTGCCCCTAAGCGGCTGGGCGATGCTGTCGATGGGCCACGACCCCATCCAGTTCTGGGGCCTGCCGTGGCCCCGCCTGCCCGGCGTCGGGGCCGTGTTCGGATCGCCCGCGCCCAAGGCCGTGCATCACGCGGTGATGCATTTCCACGTCTACATCCTGATCTGGCTCCTGGTGCTCACCTTCGCTCTCCACGTCGCCGCGGCGATCTGGCAGCAATTCGCCGGCCGGCGGGTGCTGCAGCGGATGTGGCCGGCGCGCGGCTGAAGCTATCATGTGGCGCCGGCGTCTGGCCGGCTGGCGGAGGCGGTCGGCCGGCGTAACATCGCCCCAGACCGGACCAGGCAAGGAGCACGCCGATGATCACCGTCTTTGGCGGCAGCACGTCGCGGTCGCTGCGGGTCACCTGGCTGATGGAGGAGATGGGTCTCCCCTACCGCATCCGGCCGGTGAACATGCTGGCCGAAGAGGAGGACGCCGAGTTCCTGGCCGTCAACCCGGCCCGCTTCATCCCGGTGATGCTCGACCAGGGCGTCACCATGGTCGAGTCGATCGCGATCATGGAATACCTGATGGCCCGCTATGGGCCGACGCCCCTGGCCCCCGCGCCGGACGATCCGATCTCCCCGGCCTACCAGCAGTTCCTTCATCTCGGCGAAGCGGGCCTGGCGACCTTGCTGATGATTCCCCTCGTCAGCCGCCAATTCGGGCCCGAAGCTGAGCGCGACAACTGGGGCGCCGGCCTGGCGCTGGAAATGGCCCAGCGCCGCCAAAAGCTGGTCCGGCGCAAACTGGCGCACGCGACCCACATTGCCGGCGAGCGGTTCACGGCCGCCGACATTTCGGTGACCTACGCCCTGCAACTGGGCGGCAACTACGCCGGCCTGGTGCTCGATGACACGGAGCTGGCCTATCTCGAACGCACCAGCGGGCGCCCCGCCTACCAGCGCGCGCTGGAGAAATCCCAGGCCGCGGTGGGCCGCTGATCCAACGATCGCGTCCCGCAGCGCCGGCGTCTCGCCGGCCACGCCGCCAGGACGGCGGCGCCACGCGTACTTCCCTCACCCCGTCCGTTGCGCCCCGGCGACGATCGCTTCGGCTTCGGCGAACAGGGCCGGATCGATCTCCAGATCGGCGGCCGCGGCGTTATCGTTCACCTGCGAGGGCCGGCTGGCCCCGACGATGGCCGAGGCGACGTTCGGCTCGCGCAGCACCCAGGCCAGGGAAAACTGCGCCAGGCTGCAGCCGGCCCGCGCCGCCACCGGCTTCAGCTTTTGCACCGCTTCCAGGATGTTCGGCTGCATCCAGCCGCTGATCATCGCCCCCATGCTCTCGTGGGCGGCGCGGGAATCGGCCGGCGGCTTGGCCCCCGGCGCATACTTGCCGCTCAGCACCCCCTGGGCGAGCGGCGACCAGACGATCTGAGACACGCCGTTCTTCGCGCAGAGCGGGATCACCTTCTCCTCCGGCCGCCGCCACAGCAGCGAATACTGCGGCTGGCTGGAGACGAACCGCTCCACCCCCGGCAGGGCGAAGGCGTCGGCGATATGGTCGGGCCCCCATTCGGAAAAGCCGATGTAGCGCGCCTTGCCGGCCCGTACGACCTCGCTCAGCGCTTCCATGGTCTCTTCCAGCGGCGTCTGCGCGTCGTAGCGATGGCATTGGTAGAGGTCGACGTAGTCGGTGCGCAGGCGCTTCAGGGAGGCGTCGATCTGCTTGAGGATCTGCGCCCGCGAGAGGCCCTTGTCGGTGTCGCTCATCGGGAAGAACACCTTCGTCGCCAGCACGTAGCTGTCGCGCTTGCGCCCGGCCAGCGCTTCGCCGAGGAAAGTCTCCGCCGCCCCGCGGCCATAGACGTTGGCGGTGTCGATGAAGTTGATCCCCAGCTCGAACGACCGCTCGACGCAGGCCCGCGCCGCATCCGCCTCGACCCCGACCCCGAAGGTCAGCCACGACCCCAGCGAGATCACCGAAACCGAAAGATCGCTCGCGCCCAGCTGGCGGTATTTCATGGGTGGCTCCTTGGGATTGGTTAGCGGTGGGGTAGCGCGTGGGGGCGGGGGTGGGAAGGGGCGCGCTGTTACCCCCGCAAGCCCTCAATCATTGTGAAATAGCAAAATTTTTGCTATTTGATTCTATCAATCACGTATTTTCTGATGGCGCCACGTGAACGGAGCAGAGTTTAGAGATCGACGAGAGCGGCTGATGCTGTCCCAGGTTGAGGTCGCAGAACGACTCAAAGTCAGTGCTGCGACGGTTCGGAACTGGGAGGCGGAAGCGACGGCCGTACCCGCCGCGCTTGAGATAGTTTGGCCCGTCTGGGAACGTCGCCTCCAGCAGGAGAGCCCGCACTTTGGTACGGTTACGCTGTTCTACACGCCGACACCGATGTGGGTGCCGGTCCAAGGTCCACGGCTTCCCCCAGGGATCCCTGGCCAGGAGTTTTACCCAACGAATGCCAGCGCACTTGCCCGAGTATGCGCATTGTGGGGGCGCACCGGCTTCGACAGCCCGGTGATATTGCAAGAGTCGCGCGACTTTCTCTGGACGACCAACGAACTCGAACTCGTCGCCACCGGCCAAGACACAGGGGCACCGACCGTGCCTACGATGTTGCGGGGGATCGGCAACTACCTCCGCGCCTATTCCGCGCGCTATGTTCGCAACGGTCCTCGCCTCCCGTCACCGACGGAGGTGGTGGCGCGTCAGCGCGAAATCGAAGTTCAGGCGGAGAAGCTTGAACGATTGGCTGATGCCGACACCAGTTCGTCAACTGACAGTGGGCCTGTGGGCATGATCTTCGATCGCTTGCATCTTCTAGGCATGTCGGCCCCAGGGGGCTTAGTGAACGGCGTGTACCAGGCTTACGTGGTGCGTGCCCTTCCCTGGCCCACAGCCTGATCAGCGGCCGTCCTGTCACGTCTTGCAATCGCCGGCGCATCGCACGATCTTCCAGCTACGCGTCGAGGGAAGGCGTTGCCCGAACGGTGACAAAGCAACCATCAACTCTGGACGGCCGGCACCGCAACCAGGACGGCCACGTCAGCCAAAAACATGGCAACACGCGCGTCGGAACGCTACGCGAAACCTACGGCGACGACTTTGCGGCGGGTCGTCGCGCCGATATGAAGCTCAGTACCCTTCTGCAGCGTGAGGGTGCCCCATCGTTGACCCAGTACTTAAAAGGGGTGGGCGTTATCGGCACTACAAAGGATGGCGTCCCCATCCGGAAGCCAAAAGGTTCTGCTACTCACTTCAGCGCTCAGGAGGTACGAGACGCGGTGGCCAAGGCCCGCGGCGGAAACCGTTGAGCGAGCGGGACGTCTTTATCAACTGCCCCTTTTCGGCTGACTACCACCGACACTTTCAGGCAATCATTTTCGTCGTCCAACGCTCGGGGTTCAGTCCCCGTTGCGCGCGTGAGAACGACGACGGCGGCGAAATTCGTATCGATAAGATCATGCGCATCATCCGCGAGTGCCGGTATGGTGTTCACGACATATCTCTGACGGATCCAGACCCAGACACCGGTCTGCCGCGCTTTAACATGCCGCTAGAATTGGGCCTGTTTCTTGGTGCTCGTGCGTTCGGCCGCACGGACCAACGCCGCAAAAAGCTGCTGATCCTCGACAGCGAAGCACATCGGTTCCAAAAATTCATTTCTGACATTGGAGGCCAAGACATTCACTCCCACGAGGGAGACGTTTCGCGGCTCATCGAGGAGATAGCAAATTGGCTGCGGGATGAAGTCGGAGACCCTCGGGTGCCCGGTGGCCGCGCTATTGCGGACGAGTTCGCGAAATTCCATGCAGATCTGCCAGAGATTGCGGCCGCCAAACGACTTGAAGCCGACGAATTGACATTTAAGGACTTAACTGTGATCGCGGCACAGTGGATACTGGCTGAAGACATCTAGTCCCCTACCCGCACCCCTTCGCCTTCGCCGCCATCACCGGCGCCCAGAGCCCCACGTTCCAGTTCCAGCCCGGGCCGCCGGCCGCGCGCCTCCGGCAAACCACCGCTTCCTCCAGCGCGTACATCCCCGGCATCAGCTGCGCCTCCGCGTGCGGCGTATCGGTGAAATGCAGGTAGGCGCCGCCGGCGTCCCACAGCGGCCAGGCCGGCGCGCCGGCCGCGGTCGGGCGGCCGGTCGCAGCGAAGCTGGTCCAGTAGCCGACCATGGCGTCGCTGAGCGCGGCGGTCTCCGCGTCGGCCGGCGGCTTAGGCCACGCCGGCGGCGTCCGATCCGTCGTGCCGAACACGAACGGCAACTCGCTGCCGTGGAAGGCGTGCAGGCCCTTGGCGTCGGCGGCCGGATAGCCATGGTCGAAGAGGTAGACGTAAGACGGCTGGCCGATGGCCGCCTGCTTGGTCGCCGCCCGGGCCGCCGTCCAGCCGTAGAGGGCGTCGCGGGTCGTCGCCACGATGCTCTCTTCGAGGTTGTCGCTGGGATAGAGCTTGAGGAAGGCGTCGGCGAGGTCGCCGTAGTGGGCGCGGATGGTCGCCTCGTAGTCGGCGGCGCTGGCCGGCGGCTTGGGCGCGAGGGCGCGTAAGGAGCGGATCTCGCCGGCGTTGAAGCCGATCAAGAGCGGCACGGGCGCCTGCTGGCCGGCGTCGGACGTGTCGACCATCTGGGTCAGGGTCTCGCCGTCCACGGCGCCCTGCGGGCCAAAGCCGCCGAGCGTCGCCATGACGGTCAGGGTGGTCGCGTCCATGGCCCGCAGCTCGGCGATGGAGTGTTTGCCGAGCTTGGTGGCCAGGGCCTGGCCGGCCGCCTCGGCCGAGGGCGCGCCATATTTCGCGGATCTCAGCTCCGGCATCGAGACCATGTAGGCGCTCTCGGCGATCGCCTTGGCGAACAGGCCGCGGGCCGGGGGCGAGGCCATCAGGTAGAGCACAGAGAGGCCGCCGGCCGACTCACCGGCGATGGTCACATTGGCCGGGTCGCCGCCGAACGCGGCGATGTTGCGCTTCACCCATTTCAGCGCCGCGATCTGGTCCAGCAGGCCGTAGTTGCCGGAGATGTGGTCGGGCGACTCGGCGCTCAGCTCCGGGTGCGCCAGCCAGCCGAGCACGCCCAGGCGATAGTTGATGCTCACCAGCACCACGCCGCGCTTCGCCCACGCCGCCCCGTCATAGATCGCCTCGTGGCCGAAGCCGCCCAGCAGCGCGCCGCCGTGGATCCAGACGATCACCGGCGCCTTCTTGGCGTTGGCCGGGGCCCAGACGTTGAGGAACAGGCAGTCCTCGCTCATCTTCGCCGGCGGGTCGGTATAGATGCTGGGCGGCCCGCCCACCGGCTGCACGCAGGCGGGGGCGAAGTCGGTCGCCTGGCGCCTGCCGCTCCACGTCGTCGGCGGCACGGGCGCCATCCATCGCGCCGGGCCGACGGGGGGCAGGGCATAGGGCAGGCCCTCGAACACGCGCACTTCGCCCTCGAGCTTCCCTTCCACCGACCCGGAAGGGGCGTCGACGATCGGTCCGGCCAGCGCCGACGAGGCCGCGAGCGCGGCGGCGCAGGCGGACAGTGTGCGAAGAAGCTTCATGGCGTGGCCGCTCCGGTTTCGCGCCTCAGCGCCCCCGCCAGCGCCAGGAACAGCACCACGGCCAGGGCGTAGAGGGGCAGGAGACAGAGAAAGGCGAGCTTCAGGGAACTGTGCGGGTGGGCGCCGTGGAAATGGTCGCTCACCGCCCCGACGAAGGCGGGCCCGATGCCTAGGCCCATCAGGTTCATGACCAGCAGCAGCAGCGCCCCGCAGAGCACACGCTGGTCCGGCCGCACGGTCTGCTGCACCAGGGCGACCGCCGAGGAGAGATAGAAATAGTTGAGCGAGGTGACCCCGGCCAGGAACACCAGGGCGATCGGCCAGGTCGGGGCCAGGGCGAAACCCAGGAACAGCGGCGCGGCGGCGATGAGCGATACGGCCGGCACGAGGGCGTAGGCCTGCCGCGATTTGCGCGTGAAGCGGTCGATCACCCGGCCGGAGACGAAGATGCCGCCGCTCATGAATACGGCGACGATGAGGGCGACCCAGATCGCCACTTCGCCCAGCGTCATGCCCTTTTCCCGCATCAGGAACAGGGTCGAGAAGTTGCCCGATCCGTAGGTGATGATCTGGGTGACCCCGCTGGCCACGGCCATCAGCAGCAGGACCGGGGTGGTGAAGAACATCCGCACCGTCTCGGCGAAGCCGGCCTTGGCGGTGGCGACGGCGGCCGCGGGATCGAGCCCGCCGCGTCGCGGTTCGCGGACGCTAAGGACCGTGGCGGCGACCACGACGCCGACCGCGCCCAGGGCCACGAAGGCGGCCCGCCAGCCGAACGCCGCCGCGATCGAGGCCCCCGCCGCCACGCCGATCGCCTGGCCGATCGGTGGGCCCAGGTTGAAGATCGCCAGGGCCGTGCCGCGTCGGCTGGGCGGGAAATAGTCGGAGATGATGGCGTAGGACGGCGGCACGCCGCCGGCCTCGCCGATCCCCACCGTCATCCGGGCGACGACCAGCTGCGGATAATTGACCGAGAGGCCGCAGGCGACGGTCGCCGCGCTCCACAGGGCGCAGGCGCCGGCCAGCACCCGCACGCGGTTTGTCCGGTCGGCCAGCCAGCCGACCGGAATGGCGATCAGGCAATAGAACAGCGCGAAATACAGCCCGCCGATCAGGCCGAGCTGGCCGTCGGAGACATGCAGGTTGTCCTGGATCGGCTTGGCCAGGATCGACAGCAACTGCCGGTCGACGAAGTTGAGCACATAGACCAGGCAAAGAATCGCCAGCGCGACCCAGGCCCGCGGACCAACACGCTGCGCCGGGTCCCTCAAGCCACCCCCCCCTGATTGCGTCATCCCATCCACTGCGTCATCCCGGAACCGAGCGCAGCGAGGTATCCGTGACCCAATGGCGGATTCCGCCGGCGCTCGCCGCCCCTGGGTCCCGCATCTCCGGACGCCTCATTTGATCCACAGATGTCACAGATGATCGCGCGAACTTGCTAGCGCCGTGGAGATCATGGGCAAGATCTATTCGCGCGCCGAGGGCGCGCAACAATAGATCGTGCGCCAGCGCCCGAAGCTGTTCCTCAAGTCAATCTGTGTTCATCTGTGTCATCTGTGGATAAACAAACTGTCCCCCTAAGCCCGCAGACCCACGCGACTAGCCGCCCTTCTCCGCCAGGGCCAGGAAGCCGCTGGCCATGAACCTGGCCATCCGCGCCTTCACGGCCAGGAAGTCGTCGGAATGGCAAAGCCCGCCGGACAGACGGTCGATGCGGCCGGTCCGCGCCAGGGTGTTCATCAGCGCCCCGGTGACGAAGTGGTAGCCCCAGAAGATGTCTTCCTCGGGCGTATCGGGCAGGGCGCGCCGCAGGATGCTGACCAGCCGCAGCACCACCGGATCGAAGTGCACGTCCATCAGCTCGGCGCCCTCGGGCGTATTGCTGACCCGGGCCCCGAACGTGCCGTAGTTCATCCATCCCTCGCCGCCTTCGAGATAGAGATCGAGGTCGGTGTCGAGAAAGGCGTGCAGGGCCCCCTCGACGGTCGGGTGGTCGCCGGCCTCGGTCTCGTAGCGGGCCAGGGCCTGCATTCGCCGCTCGCTGGTGACGCCGGCCCGGCGGGCGAACACCGCCTCGAACAGGCTGCGCTTGTCGTCGAAATAATAGTGCATCAGCGTGGTGTGCACGCCCACGCGCTGGGCCACGTCGCGCAGCGTCACGCCGTGCAGGCCGTGCTTGGAGAACAGGTATTCGGCCGCGTCGAGAATCTGCTCGAGCGTCTCGGCGCGCTGCTCCGCCTTGCTCCGCCGAACCGGTTTCGCCGCCTCTCCCATCCCGCCAACCTTTCCGGCGCGGCCAGGATCCGCACTCGACGCCTTCGCGCTAGTCGGCACGCGTCCGGCCCTTGTCAATCTCTCGCCTGGCGGCCTCAGAACGTCTTCATGATGCTGACGCCGTACTGACGCGGGGCGCCGGGCAGCTCGATCGGCGAAACCAGGGCGCTCACATAGTGGTCGTTCATCAGGTTGGTGCCGAAGGCCGTCACCACCCACGTGCCATGGGTCCAGGCGATCGAGGCGTCCAGCAGGTTGCGCGGGCCGAGGTGATCGCCGTCCGCCGTGATGTCGAACACGGTGCCCCACTGGTCGGAGATGTGGGCGAAGCTGACGCTCGGCGTGATCGAGTCGCCGTCCGTCAGGCGGTAGCGATAGGCGACGCCGACATTGAAGGTGACCTCCGGCGCATAGGTCTGCGGGTGACCCTGCAGGTCGAAGCAGCTGGTCGTCGCCGGTCCGGTGTTCGGGTCGCAGGGACCTGGGAGGAACGATCCGGGGACCGTGGTGTAGAACGTGCCGAGCTTGCTCTTCTCGAGGCCGAGGTCGGCGTTGACCGAGAAGCCGCCGAACGCAGCCTGGATAGAGCCCTCGAAACCATAGAGGACCGTGGTGTTGGGGACGTTGTACTCGGTCGTCTGGGTCGGGTTGTCCGGAATATAGAGGCTGACCTGGAAGTGTTTGAAGTCGTTGTAGTAGCCGCCCAACTGCATATGCACGTGGTTGTCTAACAGGCTCGACTTCCAGCCGATCTCGTAGTCCCAGACATATTCCTGCTTGAACGGCGGCGGCACGTTGAGGCTGAAGCTGCTCAAGTACAGGACGCCGTCGTTCAGGCCGCCTGGTTTGGCCCCGCTGGCCACGAAGGCATAGAGAAAGTTATGGCTGTCCAGGTTCCAGTTCAGCGTCACCTTGCCGGTGGTGTTGTCGCCGGTCTCGGTCTCGTTCTGATAGACGTCCAGGAAGGGCGCGTACTGAGGAACGTAGAAAGTCGCTTTGTTAAGCGTGCTCCACGCCGAGTAGCGCACCCCGGCCTGGATCTGGAAGCCGGCTGGCAGATTGAAGCTGATCTGGCCGAATCCAGCCGCCGTCCAGGTGCGATTGACGCCGTACAGGTCGTCGTCGAAGCCGCCCGGCCCGTGCGGCAGGCCAATGTCGAATTGGCCAAAGGGGAAGTTGTAGGTGTTGTTCTGGTAGAAGGCGCCCAGCACCCAGGTGATCGGCTTGTCGGCCGGTGAGATGACGTTGAATTCCTGCGACCACAGGGTCTCGTCGACGCCCTCGTCGATCATGTAGTTGGGAGCGGTCGGGTTGATGTAGTCCGGCGGCGAGGCGTAGTCGGTGCCGTCGATGTCGCCCGTCCACGACGTGCGGCCCCACTGGACCCCGGTCACCGAACGAAAGTCGATGCCGCTCTCGGTGGTGTAGTCGATCTTCAGCGTCGAGCGCATGAACTGGTCGATCGCCGAGGTGTGCCAGTTGTTCGAGAAGTTGAACAGGCTGGAGGTGGGATTCGGATTTCCGGTCAGCGGATTGATGATCGCCTGGCCGAAGTAGGCGCCGTTGTCGAGATAGTTGTAGTCGGTCTTGAACAGCACCTTGAGCTGGCTGGTGGGCGTCCACAGCAGCGAAAACCGCAGGCTGCCCCACTTCGGATCGGCATTGCCGGTCCACGGTCCGGAGACTTTGAAGAAGCTGTCGCGGTATTCCCCGTTCCAGGCGATGCGCGCCGCCAGGGTGTCGGTGATCGGGATGTTCACCGCGCCCTGCAGGTTGACGTCATTGTAGTTGCCGTAGCGGGCGTAGACGTAGCCGTCGTAGCCGCCGTCGATCACCGGGTTGTTGGTGTTGACGATGATCGCCCCGCCGGTGGCGTTCTGGCCGCTGAAGGTGCCCTGCGGACCGCGCAGCACCTCGATGCTGGCGACGTCGTAGTAGGGCTCCTCCTGGAAGTAGCCGGGGAAGGTTGGCACGCCGTCGCGGTAGGTGACGACGCCGGTGCCGGTCTGGGAGTTGTGCTCGCCCTTGCCGATGCCGCGGATGTCGATGTTGTTGCCCTGGCCAAAGTTGTTGACCGTCAGCGACGGGCTGAGGAACTGAATCTGGTCGACGGTGACGACGTTCTTGGCGATCAGGTCCTTGCCGGTCAGGACCGTGGCGGCGATGGAGGTTTTCTGCAGCGCCGTGGTCCGGCGCTCGGCGGTGATCACCAGCTCGGTGAGCGTCGTGCCGTCGCCGGGCTTGGCGTAGGCGCTCGCCGCCGCCGTCTGCGCCGCGGCCGCGCCGCACCACGTCAGCGTCAACACGGACGCGCCCGCCCACAATGCGTGAATTCTCATCTGCTTCCTCCCACGGCCAGTCTTGGCCGGCGCTCTGCGGCGCGTGTGTGTGGGGAGGCTGAGCGCCGATCCGCGGTCTGTCAATCCTAATTCAGTCGAGAGAGAATGTTATTGCGGCGGCTTGACCAGGGCGGTAGAAGATTACAAAATGTAATCTATGCGCCGGCCCGCCGGACGGTCTTTGACAGCGTGAACGGACTTTCGCTCCCGGCGGCCTCGTTATGCTGCGGCACGGCATCCGTCGCCTCCACGTTGCGCCGCGGGAGCCTAATTATAGGTGATTACGGGACCGCCAACGCGCGCTTGCATTTCGCAATCGCGATAACAGAAAGAAAATCCTCCTCCCCCTCGATGGGGGAGGTGTCTTGCGAAGCAAGACGGAGGGGGTGGCGCCGCCCACCCCGCTCGTCCCGACCGGAGATTACCCTCGGGCCGGCCTTTGGCCGGACCCGGGGGGTCGGTCCACCTTCCCCATCAAGGGGAGGGTGGCTTGGCTTTGCTTCTCCACCGTTGGCGGGGCCGCATCTACGGTGAATTACGGTCCCGCCCGCGCCGCCCCATCGATGCGGCGCTCAAGCGCTTCGCCGAGCCGGTGGGCGGCGTAGCCGACCGGGAAGAGAAGCAGCAGGCACCACAGGGCCCCGCCGCGGGGCATGAAGGGGGCCGCGGCCGCCGCCAGGCAGAACACCACCGGCGACGCCGCGCCGGTGACGATCCGGTTGACCGTGCCGCCTCGCGTCTGGCCGGGCTCCATGATCCCCGGGCGTCGCACGGCGAAGACGAGGGCCAGAAGCGCGACGCCGACGAAGGCCAGTGACAGGGTGTAGAAGATCTCCGCCCCTTCATCGCTGCCCCAGCGCGCGACGACGCCGGTGGGAAACGGCAGAAAGGCGATGGCGGCGAGAAACAACAGGTTGGTGGTCAGCAGGCGGCGATCATAGCCATGCACGCCTTCGAACAGCGCGTGGTGGACCAGCCAGTAGCGTCCGATGACGTAGAAACTGACGCCGAAGGCCAGGATCTGCGAGCCCTCCGCCGCCAGCGAGAATCGGCCCGGGCCCGGTTTGAGGTCCAGCACCAGCAGCGTGATGGCGATCGCGAACACCGCGTCGCTGAAGAATACCAGGCGCTCGAATCCGAGGCCGTGTCGCACCTTGTTCTCGGGGTCGCGCGCCGCCATCGCCACCCATGGTTAAGCATCCCCGCCGCTTCGGTCCAGGCTGGCGCCAACGATCCGTGACCTGTGCAGGAACCGGGTATAAGCTCGGCCCTGGAGCTTCGAGGGGGGATCCAGCCATGCGTATCCTGATCGCGGGCGTGTTGGGTGGGGTTGCCATGTTCATCTGGGCGACGATCGCCCATGTGGCGACTCCGCTGGCGACGGCCGGCCTCCAGCCGCTACCGAACGAGGCGGCGACGGTAGCCGCGCTACATCAGCAATTGGGCGACAAGGGCGGCCTCTATTTCTTCCCCTACGCGGCTGGGATGGATGGCAATTCCATGGCCGCCCAGGAGGCGAAGCTGAAGGTCGAGCCCTCGGGCCTGCTGGCCTATCAGGGACCGACGCCGCCCGGCGCCTTCCTGCGGCAGCTGGCGGCGGAGTTCGCCCTCGAAGTGGTCGAATCGCTGCTGACCGCGGCGATCCTGGTGTTCGCGGCCAGCTTCGGCGCGCGCATCGGCCTGGCGGTCGCCATCGGCCTGATCGCCGCCGTGGCCACTAACCTCTCCTATTGGAACTGGTACGGCTTCAGCGCCGCCTACACCTTGGCCAACGCCTTTACGGAGCTGGTGAAGTTCGTCGTCGCCGGGGCCGTCATCGCCCTGGTCCTGAGAGGCCGCGCCAGGGCTGCGTGAGCAGCTGTTTCTGCCACTGCTTCACCCTCAGACTGCGTCATCCCGGAAGCCGCGCAGCGGCTGTCCGGGACCCAGGGGCCACATGCGCTCTGCCCAGCCGCCCCTGGGTCGCCGGATGCTCGCGGCAAGCCGCTCGCTCCGGGATGACGCAATGTTGGGGAAGCTCCGCAGGTGGAAGCTCTGACGGACCCCTCCATCCCCTCCCGCGTTTACCTTTTGCTAACGAAAAAAATCCGTGTCCGGCGCCCGGCGCCCGTTGACGGTATGTCAACCTTGTGACCCCATATCTAGGGAAATGGGGCGTTCGGCCCACTATATATAGCTGTGAGAGAGGGCTTTCCGACTCACTCGCAGCGGGGCGAAGATGCGGGGCGGTGGAGGATCATGGCGGGACAACCGGCAATCAAGAGCGTGGCGGCGGAAGCGGCGGCTGCGAAAGCCCGTTCGGAATCCGGACGGCCTCAACTCCAGCTCGTTCGCAAGGTGGAGATCGATCGGAGCCGTGACGCGCTCCTGACCGATTTCGGCCGCACGACGCTCGAAGACCGATATCTGCTGGCCGGCGAATCCTATCAGGACATGTTCGCCCGCGTCGCCACCGCGTTCGCGGACGACGCCGAGCACGCCCAGCGCATCTACGACTACATCTCCAAGCTGTGGTTCATGCCGGCCACGCCGGTGCTGTCGAACGGCGGGGCCGGGCGCGGCCTGCCGATCTCCTGCTTCCTCAATTCCGTCGGCGATTCGCTCGAGAGCATCGTCGGCACCTGGAACCAGAACGTCTGGCTGGCGGCCAACGGCGGCGGCATCGGCACCTATTGGGGCGGCGTGCGCTCCATCGGCGAGAAGGTGAAGGGCAGCGGCCAGACCAGCGGCATCATCCCCTTCATCCGGGTCATGGACAGCCTGACCCTGGCGATCAGCCAAGGCTCGCTGCGCCGCGGTTCGGCGGCCGTCTACGTCGACATTCACCACCCGGAAATCGAGGAGTTCCTCGAGATCCGCAAACCCTCCGGCGACTTCAACCGCAAGTCGCTCAACCTGCACCACGGCATCTCGATCACCGACGAGTTCATGGAGGCGGTGCGCGATGGCGTGATGTTCTCCCTGCGCTCGCCGAAGACCAGCGAGGCGGTGCGCGAGGTCGACGCCCGCACCCTGTGGCAGAAGGTGCTGGAGCTGCGCCTGCAGACCGGCGAGCCCTACCTGATCTTTTCCGACACGGTGAACCGGGCCATGCCGAGCCACCAGCGCGAGCTGGGTCTCAAGGTGCGGCAGTCGAACCTGTGCTCGGAGATCGTTCTGCCCTCGGGCGTCGACCACCTGGGCAACGAGCGCACGGCGGTGTGCTGCCTTTCCAGCGTCAACGCCGAGAAGTTTCTCGAGTGGCGCGACGATCCGACCTTCGTCGCCGACATCATGCGCTTCCTCGACAATGTGCTGCAGGACTTCATCGACCGCGCCCCATCCGAAATGGCCCCGGCCACCTACGCGGCGGCGCGCGAGCGCAGCGTTGGCCTCGGCCTGATGGGCTTCCACTCCTTCCTGCAGAGCCAGAACGTGCCGTTCGAAAGCGCCCTGGCCAAAAGCTGGAACATGCGCCTGTTCAAGCACCTGAGGCGGGCGTGCGACGCCGCCAGCAAGGCCCTGGCCGAGGAGCGCGGACCTTGCCCCGACGCGGCCGAGCGCGGGGTCATGGAGCGCTTCTCGCACAAGCTCGCCATCGCCCCGACGGCGTCGATCTCGATCATCTGCGGCGGCACCAGCGCCGGCATCGAGCCGATCCCGGCCAATATCTACACCCACAAGACGCTGTCGGGCTCGTTCGCGGTCAAGAACCCGTTCCTCGAGCGCCTGCTCGACGAGAAGGGCCGCAACACCACCGAGGTCTGGGAGCGAATCCTCGAGGACGAGGGCTCGATCCAGAAGCTCGACTTTCTGACCGACGACGAGAAGAGCGTCTTCAAGACCGCCTTCGAGATCGATCAGCGCTGGGTGATCGACCTGGCCGCCGACCGCACCCCGGAGATCTGCCAGTCGCAGTCGGTCAACGTCTTCCTGGCCGGCGACGTCGACAAGTGGGACCTGCACATGCTGCACTGGCAGGCTTGGGAGCGCGGCGTGAAGAGCCTCTACTACCTGCGCTCGAAGTCGGTGCAGCGCGCCGCCTTCGCCGGGGCCCATCCGGCCGAGGTCACGGCGCCGGTAGTGAGCGCCCGCACCGACTACGAGGAGTGCCTGGCCTGCCAGTAGGGCCCACCCGGGATGACGCAATCTCTGGATGGGTAGTGGCGTCGTGCTTCCGCGATCGCCTCAGGTCATCGTCCCGGGCGACTTGGCGAGGATCTGGATCACGAAATAGACGATCACCCCTCCGACCCCGACGATGAGGGGGATCATGATCCACACCGCGGCCATGCCCTTCATGCGCTTGCGCGCGCCCCCCGGCGACATGATGATCTTCAGAATCCACAGGCCGGCGGCGCACGCGGCGAGTCCGAGCAGGAGCTGGATCGTGGTCAGCGAGCTGACGAGGCCCATAAACCCGGCCCCGAGCCCGTTCATGGAACTCAAGAAACCGGCCCACATGGCCGAAAAATTGGGCATCGTGTCTGTCCCCCGCGAACGCGCTTTCAAAGACGCCGGCGCAGATTGCGCACTCTGAACGCGTTCGACCCCGGTCGTCTAGAGACCAGGCCGCGACCGATCGTATCAGGCGACGCGCGCCGCCTGGGCCCCCCATCGCGGCGCCAGTTCGCCCGGCCGCGCCAGGCCGAGCTCGGTGATGAAGCTGGTGATCAGACGGGCGGGCGTGACATCGAAGGCGAAGTTCGCCGCCGGGCTGCCGGGGGCGACGACGCGCACCTCGGCATGGGCGCCTTGCGCCGTCCGGCCGGCCATCCAGGTCACTTCCCGCGCGTCGCGCTCCTCGATGGCGATCTCGCGCACCCCGTCGCCCAGCCGCCAGTCGATGGTCGAAAGCGGCGCGGCGACGTGGAACGGCACGGCGTTGTCCTTGGCGGCGAGGGCCTTGAGGTAGGTGCCGATCTTGTTGGCCGCGTCGCCGTTCGACGTCACCCGGTCGGCGCCGACGATGACGAGCTGCACCAGGCCATGCTGCATGAGGTGGCCGCCGACATTGTCGACGATCACCGTGTGGGCGATCCCCTGCTGGCCCAGCTCGAAGGCGGTCAGGGCCGCGCCCTGGTTTCGCGGCCGCGTCTCGTCCACCCAGACGTGGACCGCGATCCCGCGTTCGGCGGCGACGTAGATCGGCGCCAGGGCCGTCCCCCAGTCCACCGTCGCCAGCCAGCCGGCGTTGCAGTGGGTGAGGATGTTCACCGGCTCGCTGCGCCCCTGGGCGGCGGCCTCGATCAGGGCCGCGCCGTGCTCGCCGATCGCCCGGCAGGCGGCGACGTCCGCCTCGGCGATGGCGACGGCTTCGGCATGGGCCGCATCGGCGCGGGCCGAGGGCGCCAGCGGCCGAACGGCCTTTGCGACCCGCTCCAGCGCCCAGAACAGGTTGACCGCCGTCGGCCGGGTGGCGGCGAGGCGGGCGGCCGCGGCGTCCAGGCCCGCCTCGGAGGGATCGTCCATCAGCGCGCGGGCCAGGCCGAAGGCGGCGGTGACCCCGATCAGCGGCGCGCCCCGCACCAGCATGTCCTTGATGGCGTGCAGATAGTCGTCCAGGTCCGACAGGCGCACGATCTCGACCGCGTGCGGCAACGCCGTCTGGTCGATGATTTCCACCGCTCCGTCGCCGACGGGGCGGATGGTTCGCGTCGCTTTTCCGTCGATCAGCACGGCCTCACCCTTCCCAGCCGTCCGTGAACGGAAATCGCTCGGCCCACAAGCCGGCGAGGCGCGGTTCGGCGTCGACGCGCCGGACGACCTCGGCCAGCTTCGGTGCGACCTTGTAGAACCGCTTGCGGCGCCGACCCCAGCGGGAGATCACGGTCACGTAGAGGTCGAGCACGCCGATCGTGGGGCCGGAGAGATAGGGGTCCGGCGAGATCTGACTGTCCATCACCGACCAGCAATGCAGGATCCGGTCAGCCGTGCGCTCGCGAACCAGCATCTTCCCCGCCTCGTCATCGGCGATGCGGCTCGGATCGTCGCGGATCCAGTAGAGGCTGTAGATCGCGGCCGAGACGAACGTTATCCAGCGCAGGAACTGCGCCCGCCCGGGATCGCCCGTCGCCGGCCCAAGCTTGGCCTCCGGATGAGACTCGGCCAGCCAGATCAGGATCGCCGCGCTCTCGGTGATCAGCTCGCCGGACGGCGTGATCAGAGCCGGGACCTGTCGCATCGGGTTGTGCTTGCCGACTTCTTCCCCTGAACCGGCCACCGGCGAGGCGACATTCTCGAGGCGATAATCGAGCCCGGCCAGGGTCAGCGCCGCTTCGACGAAAACCGAGCCCGAGCCCGCGGCGCCGATCACAACATAAGGGCTAGCCATTGTTATCCCCAGGCCGCCCACACCATATTGATAGACTGGTAAGAGATCCCACCAGATGTTGGGAAGTGGCCCTTGCGCCGTGCTCCCGACTCGGGCGTCCTGCGTCGGTTGGAGACCCTCATGACCGCCTCGCCTCGCATCCCCGGCCTGATGACGCCGTCAGTCGGTTATAAGCCGTTCCGCTATCCCTGGGCCTACGACTTCTGGAAGCGCCAGCAGCAGGTCCACTGGATGCCCGAGGAGGTGCCCCTCGGCGAGGACTGCAAGGACTGGGCCGCACGGCTGAACGACCGTGAGCGCAACCTCCTCACCCAGATTTTCCGCTTCTTCACCCAGTCGGACGTCGAGGTGAACGACAACTACATGGAGCGCTACGCTCAGGTGTTCAAACCCACCGAGGTGAAGATGATGCTGGCGTCGTTCTCCAACATGGAGACGATCCACATCGCCGCCTACGCCCTGCTGCTCGAGACCATCGGCATGCCCGAGACCGAGTTCTCGGCCTTCATGGAGCTCGAGGCGCTCAAGGCCAAGCACGACTATATGAGCCAGTTCGGGGTCGGCTCGCACGCCGATATCGCTCGGACGCTGGCCATGTTCGGCGGCTTCACCGAGGGGCTGCAGCTCTTCGCTAGCTTCGCCATGCTGATGAACTTCCCGCGCTTCAACAAGATGAAGGGCATGGGCCAGATCGTCTCATGGAGCGTCCGCGACGAGAGCCTGCACTGCGAAGGGATGGTCAAGCTCTACCACGCGTTCAATGCCGAGACCGGCGCGGTGACCAAGTCGGTCGCCGACGACATCGTCGATTGCTGCAAGACCGTGGTCGGCCTGGAGGACAAGTTCATCGACCTGGCCTTCGACGCCGGCGAGGTGCAGGGCATGACGCCCGACGACATCAAGGCCTACATCCGCTTCATCGCCGACTGGCGGCTGCGCCAGCTCTCCCTGCCGATCGTCTATGGCGTGACCGAGAACCCGCTGCCCTGGCTGCAGAGCCTGCTCTCGGGTGTGGAGCACGCCAACTTCTTCGAGGCCCGGGCGACGGAATACTCCAAGGCCGCCAGCCGCGGCGCCTGGCAGGGTGAAACTGGCGTCTGGGGCGAGTTCGACCGCCTCATCGCCCGCCGCAAGGAAGGCGAGCCGGCGGCGCACTAGCGCTGCGCTTCTCTTCCCCCCTCACAGGGGGGAAGTGTCCCCCGGGTCGCGCCGCTGGCGGCCCGCCCGGGGTAAACTCCGGGACGAAGGGGGGTCGGACGCGCCGGCGTTTCCGATCCCTCCTCCCCGGGTTGGCTGCTTCGCGCCTCTGCTGCGCAGTCGCCGGTACTCCCCCTCATGGAGGGGGGAGAGAGCGCTAACCTTCCCCAGCGTCCGTCTCGCAATTGTCGCGCCGGGCCGCTAACAGGCCCGCATGACCCGGCGCGTTCCCCTGGAGGGGGTTGAGAACTTCCGCGACTTCGGCGGCTACAAGACCGCCTCGGGCGGGCGGCTAAAGACCGGCCGCCTCTATCGCTCGGCTTCTCACGGCAAGGCCACCGACGCCGATCTGGAGACCATCCACGCGCTCGAACTGGCGGTGATCGTCGACCTGCGCCGGCGGCGCGAGCGCGAGCGCGACCCCTCACGGCGACACGACGCCTTCGCCGGCGAGGTGATCGCCAACGACCTGGGGGACGAGGAAGAGGATTCGTGGATCGGCCACATTACCACCTCCGACCTCACCGACGCCTCGTTCCACGGCTACATGTACGAGTACTACCGCACCGCGCCGTTCGATCCGCGGATCGTCGATCTCTACCGCCGCTACTTCGAGATCCTGGCCCGGGCTGAAGGCCCGGTGCTGATCCATTGCGCCGCCGGCAAGGATCGCACCGGCATCCTGGCCGCCCTCACGCACCACCTGACCGGCGTCCATCGCGACGACATGATGGCTGACTATCTGGCCACCAACGATCCGGAGCGAGTGGCGCGCCGCCTGCCCCTGGTCGGGCAGGCGATCCACGACCTCACCGGCCGCACCCTGCCGGAGTCGACCCTGCGCGTGGCCATGGGCGTCGAGCCGGGCTACCTCGACACGGCGTTCGCGGCCATGGCCGAGCATTACGGCGACGTCGACCGCTACCTTGAGATCGCCCTGGGCGTCGATAGCATCCATCGCCGGGAGCTCAAGGCCCGCCTCGCCGAATAACGGATCCCCGCTAGAGCGGATAGCCGCCGGTCAATTCGGGAAGTCTGGCGGTTCGTTCGGCTCGGTGGGCGGCGACGCGCCTGCCGGCAGGCGCCACTCGCCGTGGAACTCGAAGGCCAGGACCCGGCACCGCCGCACGCCGCCGCCGGCCGGATTGTCGCCCACCACGATGGCCCGCACGTTGCGACCGTACTTCACCGGGGTCAGCGCCAGCCAGGCCCGCTTCGAACCCGGACACAGGGCCGCCGTGAAGGCCGCGCCCTCGTCGCTCGGCAGGATGCGGTAGAGGTCTCGCTCCACGCCGTCCGTGGCCAGCCGCCAGCCGTCGGGGCCAAGCGCGCCAAGGTCGGCCCGCCGCAGCTCGGCCGTCGCCTTGGCTTCGGTGGAGCTCATCCTCAGCACCCGCGAGCCGCCCAGCACCGACTGGCTGATCAGGAGGGTCACCGGCCCCGCCGCCGCCTGCGTGTCGCCGTCAGCCGGGTCATATGAGAACTGCCGCAGCTCGGCCCGCGCCGCGCCGGCGGCCAGCGTCATCGCCAGCGCCGCCGCAAGAACTCTCTCCCCCCTCCACGAGGGGGGAGTACGGCGAAGCCGGGAGGGGGGATCGGAGACGCTGGCGTGTCCGGGGGGCGGGGGGGGCGGGGGGGGGGGGTCGCCCCCGGCGCGGGGGGGGGGTTTTGGGGGAGGGGGGGAGCG
>Ga0302314_10000374_pt1 | contig 81895 bp, 84 predicted proteins | sample III_Palsa_N2_3_FD_200533 | JGI IMG/M metagenome (GOLD analysis project Ga0302314, IMG submission 200533) | Peat permafrost microbial communities from Stordalen Mire near Abisko, Sweden - III_Palsa_N2_3 | ecosystem: Environmental > Terrestrial > Soil > Palsa > Peat permafrost | place: Sweden...
CGCACCAGTCGTGCGCCAGCTGCAGCAGTTCCTCGCGGCTGGCGGCTAGCTCGTTGACCAGCCCGAGCTCTTTCGCCTCGGCGGCGCGCAGCTCGGTGCCCTGAGTGATCAGTTCGAAACTTTTCTGGATCCCGAGCATGCGCGGCATGCGCTGGGTGCCGCCGCCGCCGGGCAGCAGGCCCAGCTTCACTTCGGGCAGGCCGAGCTTGAGCGCCGGGTCGTTCAGTGCGAAGCGTGCGTGGCAAGCCAGCGCCAGTTCCAGGCCGCCACCGAGTGCGGTGCCGTTGATCGCGGCCGCCACCGGTTTGCCGCTCTTTTCCATGCGGCGCAGCAGCTGCTTCAAATTCTCGGCCAACTGGAAGGCTTCATCGGCGGTCTTGATGGTGGTGAGCTGGTCGATGTCGGCGCCGACGATGAAGGTCGACTTGCCCGAGGTGATCACCAGGCCCTTGATCGCGGCGTCGGTTTCCAGCCGCTCGACCAGCGCAGCGAACGGTTCAGTCAGCGACGGGTTGAGCACATTCATCGCGCGACCCGGCTGGTCGATGGTGAGCAGGCCGATGCCGTCGGCGCCGAGTTCGAACTGCACGCTGTCGTGTGCGGAATTATTCTGTGGGGTCATGACGTGGCCCTTCCTCAAACGCGTTCGATGATGGTGGCGATGCCCATGCCGGCGCCGATGCACAAGGTGGCCAGGGCCGTGCCCTTGCCGCTGCGCTCGAGTTCATCCAGCGCGGTGCCGAGGATGATCGCGCCGGTAGCGCCCAGCGGATGGCCCATCGCGATGGAACCGCCATTGACGTTGACGCGATCGAGATTGATGCGCAGGTCGCGCGCGGTCTTCATCGGCACCGTGGCGAAGGCCTCGTTGATTTCCCACAGGTCGATGTCAGCCGGTGTCATGCCCAGCTTCTGCAGCGCCTTGCGGCTGGCGGCGGTGGGACCGGTCAGCATGATGGTGGGCTCCGAGCCGATCACCGCGGTCATGCGCACACGGGCACGTGGCTTCAGGCCGGCCTTTTCGCCGGCGGCCTTGTTGCCGAGCAGCAGCAGGGCGGCGCCATCGACGATGCCCGACGAGTTGCCGGCGTGGTGCGCATGCAGGATTTTCTCGACCGTGGTGTATTTCTCCAGCGCCGTGCCGTCGAAGCCCATCGTGCCCATCGCCTCGAACGAGGCTGCCAGCTTGGCCAGCGAATCTACCGAAGTGCCGGGGCGAATCGTTTCGTCCTTCGCCAACAGGGTCATGCCGTTGAGATCCTTCACCGCGATCCGCGATTTGTCGAAGCGGCCCTCGCTTTGCGCCAGCGCTGCGCGGCGATGCGATTCGACGGCGTAAGCGTCGAGGTCTTCGCGGTTCCAGCCTTCCAGCGTGGCCAGCAAATCGGCGCTGATGCCCTGCGGAATGAAGCCCAACGCGTCGTTGACACGTGGATCCATGTACCAGGCGCCGCCGTCGCTGCCCATCGCCCAGCGGCTCATCGACTCCACGCCACCGGCCACCACCATGTCCTCCATGCCGGAGGCGATCTTCGCGGCGGCCATGTTCACCGCTTCCAGCCCCGACGCGCAGAAGCGCGACAGCGTCACGCCAGCCACGCTCTCGGCCCAGCCGGCATCCAGCACGGCGGTACGCGCGATGTCGGAGCCCTGTTCGCCGATCGGCGTCACGCAACCGAGGATCACATCGTCGACCAGTGCGGTGTCCAGCGCATTGCGTTCGCGTAGCGCCTGCAACAGCGTGCGCAGCAACCATACCGGCGTGGCCTGGTGCAGGCCGCCGTCCTTCTTGCCCTTGCCGCGCGGCGTGCGCACGGCGTCGTAGATGTAGGCCTCGGTCATCGAAGTTCCTCGTTGAAGCAACTGGAAGAGAAGAGCGTCGGACGCAGGCGTCGGCTTACAGGAAGCGCGCCGCCAGCTCCTTCATGATTTCGTTGGTGCCGCCATAAATGCGCTGTACCCGCGAATCGGTCCAGATCCGCGAGATCGGGTATTCCTTCATGTAGCCGTAGCCGCCGAACAGCTGCAGGCATTCGTCGGCCAGCTTGAACTGGTGTTCGGTCACCCAGTACTTGATCAGCGCGGCACGATCGATGCCCAGCTCGCCCTTGAGGTGGGCGACCATCGCGGCGTCGACCAGCGCGCGCGCCGCCAGCAGCGTGGCCTGACATTCGGCCAGCTTGAAGCGGGTATTCTGGAACGCGAAGATCGGCTTGCCAAAGGCCTTGCGCTCCTTGGTGTAGTCCAGCGTGAGCTGCATCGCCAGTTCCATCGCCGCGATGCCACCCATGGCGACCAGCAGCCGCTCCTGCGGCAGTTCGCCCATCATCTGGAAAAAGCCCTGGCCTTCATCGCCGCCCAGCAGATGATCCGCCGGCACCGCCACATCGTCGAAGAACAACTCGGAGGTGTCCTGCGCATCCATGCCGATCTTGTCCAGGTTGCGGCCGCGGCGGAAACCCGCCGCTTCGTCGGTTTCCACGACCAGCAGCGAAATGCCCTCGGCGCCCTGTTCCTTGTCCGTCTTGCAGGCGACGATGACCAGGTTGGCCAGCTGGCCGTTGGTGATGAAAATCTTGCTGCCATTGAGCCGGTAGCCGTCGCCGTCCTTGCTGGCCAGCGTGCGCAGGCCCTGCAGGTCGGAACCGGTGCCCGGCTCGGTCATCGCGATGGCGCCGATAAGCTCGCCGCTGGCCAGTCGCGGCAACCAGCGCTGCTTCTGCGTCTCGGTGCCGTAGTGCAGGATGTAGGGCGCCACGATGCCCGAATGTACGGCGCCGCCGAAACCCGAGATGCCCGCTTCGCCCTGCGCCAGGATCAGCGCGGCCTCATGGCCGAAGTCGCCGCCACCGCCGCCGTAGGCTTCGGGTATCGACGCGCAGAGGAAGCCGTTGTCGCCGGCCTCGCGCCAGGCCGCGCGATCCATCATGCCCGCTTCGCGCCAAGCGGCATCTTTCGGTCCCCAGTGCTCCTTGAAGAAGCGCGCGGCGGATTCCTGCAGCATCCGATGCTCGTCGGTGATCCACGGCGAAGGGAAGTTCTGTATGGCCACGGAGGTTTCCTTGAGATCGGTTGCGTTGGCCGGTTGCGGCTCGTGCGGATGAAGCAAGGTAAGCTAAATTACTGTTTCGCTGAAATGCCGGCTATACGGTGTTTCGTACGAATGAGGCGATGATTCATGACGCAACGAATCTATCGATGGTGGCGCCGGGTCGCCCGGAAGGCAAGCCTGAAAACAGTACGATCGGCTGAAATCATGAAAATGGTAATTTGAATTATCATCCCGGCGAATCCCGTCCCGCGAATCCCGCCATGAGCCCGTCCGCCGCACCGTCCGCTCGTCCACCGATCATCGACGACCGCCGCGCCCGACTCGACGGCATGCGTGGCGATACGCTCAACCGAATCGAGCAGGCGGTGCTGACGCTGTTCTCGACGCGGGATTTCCATGAGGTCGGCCTGATCGACGTGGCTCGTTCGGCGCGTGTCTCGCTGCAGACCATCTACAAGTATTTCGGCAGCAAGGAAGTGCTGGTCTACAGCATGCTGGACGTGATGCTCGCGCGGCTGGCGGAGCGCATGATCGATCATCTGCAGGGCATCGACGATGCGCGCGAACGCCTGCGCAAGACCTGTTGGGTCACCTTCGACTACACCGACAAGCATCCCGCGGTGATGCAACTGCTGTTCACCGCGATGCCAGCATCGCAGTTCAGCAATATCCACATTTACGAAAGCCCGGAACTGATGGGCGCCTTCCTCGGCGTGCTCAAGGATGGCCAGAAGCGCGGCGTGCTCAACCATCGCGTGTCCAGCAAGGTGCTGCTCGACGTGTTCATCGGCATCATCGGCCGCGTGTCGATGATGCACATCATGCGCGCGGAGAAACGCCCGCTGATCGAGCAGTTTGACGAACTGTTCCATATCCTCTGGCGCGCGATGTCGGCGGACTGAGGCATCGCCGAAGAGCCATGTTAAGGATTGAATATCACCGGCAGATTGGCCTATCGCGCATGGCCAGCTGTCGCCGCTGACATCGCGCGCATAACCTCATTACAGCGCGCGTGGTGCGCGTAGGGAGGTCATCATGGCTACACAGAAGAAAGTCGCCCTGACGTTGGAAGGGCTGATCGAGAAGTACGGTATCGCGGCGATCGCCGCGCTGCGCAATCCCGCGCTGTGGGACATCATCGTGCCGATGGGTCCGGACCAGCGCGCAACCTTGTCCGCCGCGGCGAAGAAGCAGCTACAGGGTGAACTGGATGCGGTCTACGGCGCCTTGCTGAGCAATGCCAAGGCGGGCGACGCGGTATCCGGCGCGTTTGCGGCGCAGGTGGCGATGCACAAGGCCGCGTTGCACTGAGTCTTCGTGTGCTGCGCTTGCGGACGATCGCAGGCGCAGTCACGCCATCACGCATCACGCCATCAATTGATCGCCGACCAGCACGATATCTGCCGGACGCCGCGCGAACAGGCCGACGCTGACGATGCCGGGCAGCTGGTTGAGATCCTGCTCCAGCGCCAGCGGGTCGGCGATTTGCCAGCCATGCACGTCGATGATCCAGTTGCCGTTGTCGGTGACCACGCCATCGCGCCAGACCGGCTGGCCGCCGCGCTTTACGATCTCGCGACCGATCAGGCTACGCGCCATCGGGATCACTTCGATCGGTAGCGGAAACTTGCCGAGCAGCTCGACGCGCTTGCTCGAATCGATGATGCAGACGAATTTCTCGCTGGCCTCGGCGACAATCTTTTCGCGGGTCAGTGCCGCGCCGCCGCCCTTGATCAGACGCTTGTGCGAGTCGCATTCGTCGGCGCCGTCGACGTAGATGCCGAGCTTGCCGGCGGCATTGAGATCCAGCACCGGAATGCCGAGTTTCTTCAAGTGCGCGGTGGACTGGTCGGAACTGCTCACCGCCCCTTGGATGCGGTCGCGCAGGTCGGCCAGCGCATCGATGAAGAACGACACCGTCGAACCGGTGCCGACGCCGATGATGCTGCCCTCCTCGACATAGCGGATCGCGGCTTCGCCGGCCAGGCGCTTCTCGTTGGCGTTGCTCATGGGCGTTGTTTCCGTCGTGGTCAGGGAAGGGGTACAGTCGAGATGGGTGAAAGTGCCCATGAAAGCAAAATTTTTGCTTTCATGGTGTCGCTGGACAGATTTTGTGCTGCTGTTGAGTGCACTCGAGCATGGTCTGGCTACGCGTTCCCCATGCCAAGTGCGTCTCCGCGCTACCTTGATAAGGATACATTCGGGCGAAACCAGCAAGAAGCCACCATCAGCGGCCAGCGACACACGGCGCAACCGGGCTGATCAGGAAAGGAGAGGTCGGTATGGCGATATGCGAACCGGTAGATGCTTTCAAGCGGAACAGGCTCAAATGGGCCTGCGCCACCTCCTTCGCGCTACTCCTTTGCGGATGCGGTTCGCCAAGCCAAGAGTCGCTCGACAAAATTTTTGGGATTAACTCCGAGGACGTGGTGCTTGCCAAAGACCAGGTTCAGTTGAGCACCGAGCCCACGTCCCTTCAGTTTGACCGTCCATTAATGTTGCTAGGTCGGCAGAACTCAGTGTGCTTCGTGGTGCGATCGGGGGCGGTCGACGTACACAACATGGACGCTATGTTCGATCAGGCTTTACAGGGAACAGAAATTCAGGTGCACCTGACCACCAGTGATGGCAGATCGCTCGACCGTCCGGCTACCGCGGAGGTGTTGTATCCGAAGGGTCAGATCAGAGGTACCAATGAGCTAGACGCATGTGCTTCCGTTCCATTGGGTGATGCTTTGCCGGGTAAAACCCACATCGAGAGCATTTCTGCTTCATCCTCGGAGCCAATGCTTGTCTTTGGGGCGTATTGGAAGTCGAGCGATGAAAATTATTGATCTCCTTCACCTCAGGTATCTGTGACCGATCATCCAGCTATGACCGCATACGTGGGTCCAGCAGCTCCGATATGAGGTAATGCCCGATCCGGGAAGATCAGGCCAGCGCGAGGATGTGCCGCCAGTGCTCTGCGCCTACCGGCATCACCGACAGGCGATTGCCCTTGCGCAGCAGCGGCATCTCGGCCAGTTCAGCGTGCTGCTTGAGTTCGTCCAGCGTGATGGTGTTTTTGAGCTTCTTCATGAACTGCACCTCGACCAGCATCCAGCGCGGGTTGTCGCGCGAACTGCCGGCATCGAAATACTTGCTCTTCGGATCGAACTGGCTGGGATCGGGATATGCGTCCGTGGCCACCTCGGCAATGCCGACAATGCCGGGCACCGCACAGCTGGAGTGGTAGAAGAACACCTTGTCGCCGGGCCGCATGCCGTCGCGCATGAAGTTGCGTGCCTGGTAGTTGCGCACGCCGTCCCACGCTTCGCGGCCTTTACGTGCAAGGTCGTCGATGGAGAACGCGTCGGGTTCCGACTTCATCAGCCAGTATTGGGTGGGCCGCTTGCTCATGCGACAGGCTCCGGATTGCAGTTGATCAACTCACGGTCGGTGGCGACGAAATCGAGCGCAACATCCCAGGGTTCTTCATGGACGATTTCCAGTTCCTGGAAATCGTAGGCGATACCGACCAGCAGCGGTTCGGTCGGGCGCAGTTGCTCGCGCAAAAAGGCGAAGCTGCGATCGTAGTAGCCGCCACCGTAACCGAGTCGGTAGCCGCGACGATCGAACGCGAGCAGCGGCACCAGTACCAGGTCCAGTTGGAAAGCGGCCAACAGCGCGTCCTGCTTGACCGGTTCCGGAATAGCATGGCGGTTTGCCTGCACGGGATCGCCGGAACGCCACGGTGCGAAGCGCAGTTCACGCGCCGTGCCGATCACCGGCAGCAGGAATTGCTGGCCGCGCGCGGCCAGCGGCGCAATTGCCAAGTTCAGCGGAAGCTCGCCGTTGGTCGCCCAGTAGCCGGCGACGCGCGCATCGGTATGGTATTCGGGCAACTGCTCAAGGCTGCGGCGTACGCCCTGCGCGGCGAGGATGCGCTGCTGCGGCGTCAGCGCGCGCCGGCGTTCGGCGAAGCGCTGCCGGAGTTCGCGGCGTTGGGCTGGCATGTCCACGTTCGCGCGGCTCCGGCAGGAAGGCGCTGCATGATGGCGTTAGATCATGGCGTCGCCGACGATCCGGCTCGGCGATGTACTGCCGGCCGAACGAATGAGGTGGCGTTAACCGCGATGCCGCTGCCCACCGAACGACCTTGATCCAGGAGGATCAGGTGGGAGAGCCACATGGCTTCGAGGCTTTCCGCACGTGGCGGACATGCACAACAGCCAATGTAAGGCCGACCCGGGGCCGTATGTAGGAACAAGGCAAATGTAAAGTGTGCTGGCGCACACCGCAGATAACGCCGGGTTCTATTTTACGGGCGCATCGAGTGCGGCTTCAAGCTTGCGCCGCAATGCCGCCAGATCGTTGCTCACGCCCTGTTCCATACCGACCTGCTTGCGCGAGGCGAGATATTCGTGGGTGATGCTGATCGCGGCGAGCACGGCGAGGCGGTCGAAACCCGGCGCCTTCGCGTTGGCGCGCAGTTCACGCATCTTCCGATCCAGGTACTGCGCAGCCTCGATCAGGCCGTCGCGCTCTTCCGGCGCGCAGGCGATCAGGAATTCGCGGTCGATCAGTCGCAGTGCGACCGGTTCACTCGGGTTGCTACTCATCCGTTGCTCTCCAGCGACTTCAGGCGCTGGATCATCGCCTCGACGCGGCTGCGGGCCTGTTCGTTACGCGCCACCAGGCCGGCACGCTCGCTGGTCAGCTGTTCCTGGCTATGACGCAGGCTGCGGTTTTCCTCGCCGAGCCGGCGCACCGTATCGAGCAGGCGGTCGATCTGCCGGGCCAGCGCGTTGACTTCGTGCTGGACCGAACCGGCCGGCGCCGCATCGGCCCGCCCGGCATCAACCCGGCCCGGATCGACCCGGGTGGTATCGGCGCGGAAGAGATCGGGGCGGTCGTCGTCGGAAATCATGCGCGAAACTATATCAGCACGTCATGTAAAAACAGTGGCAGCGCTCCGGCCATGGTGCACTAAACTGTGAGGACCATTTAGAGAATCTGGCCAGGGAGGGGCGGTTTCGACCTTCGCCCTTCGCGAAATGGCCCTCGCGCGAAATATAAAGGATCATGCCATGGCGGCTGCCGAGCTGATTGGCTACGACGAACTGGAAAGCGCAACCTCGCGCATGCAGCTGGGCTGTGGCGCCAGCGAATTGCACGGTTCGCTGTGCGGCTACCTGGCTGGCGGCGGCGTGCCGCGCGGGCAGTCGCTGCTTGCCGCATTGCATCTGGACGGCGAGGGCGCAGCACCTTCGGCCGCGGACCAGGACTTGCTCGACCGGCTGCAGCAGCAGGCCGCGAGCGAGCTGGCCGATATCGAACTCGGTTTCGAACCGCTGCTGCCGGCGGACGATCGCCCGCTGGCCGAACGCGCCGAGGCGCTGGCCGACTGGTGTCGCGGCTTCCTCGGTGGCTTCGGGCTGGCCGGTGCGCCGGCGCACGCCACGCTGACGGATGAGGCGCAGGAAGTGCTTCGGGACCTCGGCGCCATCGCCGGTGCCGCGTTCGATTTCGGCGACGCCGATGAAGACGAGGACGCGCTGATCGAAGTGCACGAATTCGTCCGCGTCGGAGCCATGCTGCTGCACGCCGAATGCGCCGTCGCGCGGCGCGGCCCACACAGCGATACGCTGCATTGATCGTTCGCGCGTGAGCATCCCGGCGGAAGAGTTCGTGCGCAGGCGGCGCCAGCTGATGCGCATGGCCGGCGACGACGCGGCGCTGCTGCTCGCCGCCGCGCCCGAGCGCATGCGCAACGCCGATGCCGCGTGGCCGTATCGGCAGGATTCCGATTTCCACTACCTCAGCGGCTTTCCCGAGTCCGACGCGGTGCTCGCGCTGCTACCCGGCCGTCGGCATGGTGAGGCCGTGCTGTTCTGCCGTGAGCGCGATGCCGAGCACGAGCGCTGGCACGGCGAGTCGATCGGTACCGAGCGCGCGGTGGCCATGTACGGCATGGACGACGCGTTCCCGATTGAGGATATCGACGACATCCTGCCCAGCATGATCGAGGGCCGCGCGCGCGTGGTCTGCCATTTCGGCCGTGAGCCGGAATTCGATGCGCGCCTGCTCGGCTGGATGCGCCGGCTGCGCCAGCTGCGTGGCGGCGGCGTGGTGCCGAAGGACTTCGTCGCGCTCGGTCATTCCCTGCACGACCTGCGGCTGTACAAGTCGCGCGCCGAGCTGAAGCTGATGCGCCACGCGGCGGCGATCGCCGCCGAAGCCCACCTCGCAGCGATGCAGGTGGCCCGCGCTGGCCGGCACGAATACGAAGTCGAAGCGGAAGTGCAGCGGGTCATCCGCAGCAGCGGCGCGGTAGCCGCGTTCCCGCCGATCGTCGCCGGCGGCGTCAATGCCTGCACCATGCACTACCAGGCCAACCGCGCGCCGTTACGCGATGGCGAACTGCTGCTGATCGACGCCGGCGCCGAGGTCGAGTGCTATGCCTCGGACATCAGCCGCAGCTTTCCGGTGAACGGTCGCTACTCGCGCGAGCAGCGCGCGTTGTACGAGGTTGTACTGACCGCGCAACTCGCCGCGATCGATGAAGTGCGGCCGGGCCGACCGTTCAATGCAGCGCACGATGCCGCCGTACGGGTGATCACCGAAGGCCTGTGCGTGCTCGGTCTGCTCAAGGGCGACGTGGACAGCGCGATCGCCAGCGGCAGCTACAAGGCCTTCTTCCCCGCCAAGACCGGCCACTGGCTCGGCCTGGACGTGCACGACGTCGGCGACTACCGCGTCGACGGCGAACCACGCCTGCTCGAAGCGGGCATGGTGCTGACCGTGGAGCCGGGCATCTATGTGCCACCGAACGAGCGCAGCGTCGCCGAGCAGTGGCGCGGCATCGGCATCCGCATCGAGGACGACGTGGCGGTGACGTCGGACGGGCATGAAGTGCTCACCGACGGCGTGCCGAAGGAAGCCGAAGCGATCGAAGCGCTGCTGGCGCGGCGCTGAAGTTATGCGTAGGCTCGTGCGAGTCCGGATCATTCATGTGTCGGCACGATCCTTTCAGAACGAAGCGGAGAGATGAGACATTCCTGCTGCCGGCTACGTCGATCGCTTGCGGGAATTAAGCTGCTCGAGCCAGGGCCAGGGATGGCGTTTCCTGAGCCAGCTCCCGAGAACCATGAGGGGTATCGTCAAGAAGATCTGCCAGTGCAGGCAAAAGTCCTGAAATGCGGTGATGTAATGCAGCGTTCCATGATTGTCGAACGATACGACTTGTCCGTTCACCGCAACCGGAGCGAGCGGCGCGTTCACGCACAGGGACAGCCGGATGAGCCACCACACTGTTGATGCAAACGCAAACACCATGCAGGCGACCGTGGCTACGCGCGCAAGCATTTTCATTTGGCCGTCCGGAAGTCCGTAACAGCGGTGATCGTCACGCTATCGGCTTTTCTTCCTCAAGTGCCGCCTCACGCTGACGATTGGCCTCGTCGGTGGCATGCACCTCGTACCACATCGCATTGAGGATGGCGAAGAAGCAGGCCAGGCCGAGGCCGAGGATCCATGAGAAGTACCACATGCTTTCGTTCCTCAGTAATGGCTTGTCGAATTGCGCACATGCTCAAGCGTCACCCGGCCGCGCATCACGCGGTACACCCAGCTGGTGTAAAGAATGATCAGTGGCAGGAACACGACGGTCGCGCCCAGCATCAGTAGCAGGGTGCCGCGGCTGGACGAGGTATCCCACACGGTAAGGCTGGAGCGTGGGTCGAGGCTGGACGGAAACAGGAACGGGAATAGCGCGAAGCCGGCCGAGAGGATGGTGCCGGCCACCATCAGGCTGCTGGCAACGAAAGCGCCGAGTCCGCGCCGGCCGACCTGCCATTGCACACCCAGCGCGCCGAGCATCGCCAGTATCGGCGCCGCCCAGAAGGCCGGATGCTGCATGTAGCTGGCGAACCAGCTGCCGCCGCGCGCGACCTGTTTGTACAGCGGATTCGACATGCCCTCGGTGACCACCGGCCCGATCACCGCATAGCCCGACACGCCATACGCCAGCCAGATGCCGGCCAGCACGTAGAGCACCGCATACAGCAGCGCCATCCAGCGCGCGATGCGCGCGGCACGCGCGGCGATCAGGTGATCGGCGCGATAGGCCGCCCAGCACGCGCCATGGGTCAGCAGCATCGCCAGGCTGAGCACACCGCACAGCAGGGCATAAGGCCTGAGCAGTGCGAAGAAGCCGCCCTGCCAGCTCATGCGCAGGTCGGGGTCGTACTGGAACGGCAGGCCGAGGAACAGATTGCCGAAGGCGACGCCGGCGATCGTCATCACCACCACGCCGGAGGCGATCAGCACCACATCCCACAGCGTGCGCCAGCGCGCGTCGGCCAGCTTGCTGCGGAAATTGAAACCGACCGGGCGCAGGATGAAGGCCACTAGCAGCACGAACAGCGCGAAGTACAAACCGGAGAACGCGGTGGCGTAGAGCATCGGCCAGGCGGCGAAGGTGGCGCCGCCGCCGAGGATGAACCACACCTGGTTGCCCTCCCAGGTCGGCTCGATGGTCTCCAATAGCACCAGTCGCTCGTCCTCGTTACGGCCGAGCACGCGCAGCAGCGCGGCAATGCCGAAGTCGAAGCCGTCCATGATCGCGAAGCCGATCAGCAGCGCGCCGAGCAGAGCCCACCAGATCACCCGCAAGGTCTCGTAATCAAACATGGGCCTTCTCCGGAGCATCTGCCGGTGGCCAGATGCCGAGACCGTCCGGTCCCTTGCGCGCGTACTTCACCATTAGCACCGCATCGATCACCGCCAGCGCGGTGTAGAACAGCACGAAGCCGCCCAGCGAGGTCCACACCTGGCCAGCGGTGATCGATGACACGCCGAGCGCGGTGGGCAGCACGCCCTCGATCGCCCAGGGCTGGCGGCCATATTCGGCGACGATCCAGCCCAGCTCGGCCGCCACCCACGGCAGCGGCAGGCTCCACAGAGCTAGTCGTAGATACCAGCGCTTCGCATCGAGCCGGCGCTTGCTGGCCTGCCAGAACGAGAACGCGAATAGCGCGATGAAATAGAAGCCGCAGGCAACCATGATGCGGAAGGCCCAGAACAGCACCGGCACGTTCGGGATCGTGCTGTTGGCGGCCTGCTGGATATCCGCGGCGGTCGCCTTGCGCGGATCGTCGATGCTGCGCTTGAGCAGCAGCGCGTAGCCGAGGTCCTGGTCGTGCGCGGCGAGGATCGACTTGGCCCCGGCATCGTTGCGGTTCGCGCGCAGCGTCAGCATCGCGTCGTAGGCCAGGATGCCGCTGCCGATCTTGCCCTTGGTGTCCTCCACCAGGTTGGCGATGCCGGGAATCGGCGTATCGATCGAGCGCGTGCCGATCAGGCCCATGACCCACGGCACGCGCACGGCGTAGCGCGTCGTATGGTTCTGCACGTCTGGAAGGCCAAACAAAGTGAACGAGGCCGGCGGCGGCTCGGTCTGCCACATCGCCTCGATCGCAGCCATCTTCATCTTCTGGTTTTCCGACACGGTGTAGCCAGATTCGTCGCCCAGCACCACCACGCTTAGGGCCGCGGCCAGACCGAAGCTGGCCGCCACCGTCATCGAGCGCTTGGCGAAATCTACGTTGCGCCCTTGCAGCAGATACCACGCACTGATCGACAGCACGAACATCGCACCCATCACATAACCCGCGCTTACCGTATGCACGAACTTGGCCTGCGCCACCGGGTTGAAGAACACCTCGCTGAACGAGGTCACTTCCATCCGCATCGTGTCCGGATTGAAGGCGGCGCCGACCGGGTGCTGCATCCAGGCGTTGGCGATCAGGATCCACAACGCCGAGAGACTGGTCGCCAGCGCGAGGAACCAGGTCACCAGCATGTGCTTGACCCGCGACAGCCGCTCCCAGCCCATGAAGAACAGCCCGACCAGCGTCCCTTCCAGGAAGAACGCCATCAGGCCTTCGATCGCCAACGGTGTGCCGAATACGTCGCCGACGTAATGCGCGTAGTACGCCCAGTTCATGCCGAACTGGAACTCCATGGTGATGCCGGTCGCCACGCCCATCGCGAAATTGATGCCGAACAGCACGCCCCAGAAGCGCACCATCCGTTTCCACACCTCGCGGCCGGTCATCACGTACACGCTTTCCATGATCGCCAGCATCCACACCAGCCCGAGCGTCAGCGGCACGAACAGGAAGTGGTACAGCGCGGTCAGCGCGAACTGCAGGCGCGACAGGGTGACGACATCGGCATCGATGATCATGGGTGCGCTTCGTGAGAGGGAGTGGGGGAGGGCGCGAGTTGGCGCGCGACGGCGGCGGGGCTGGTGTCGGGGCGTGGATGTGGCGCGATGGCGATCCACCAGATCAGCGTGAGCACGGCGATCTTGGCGACGACCAGCAGAATCAGTTTCAGCGCCAGCCGCGGCAGCGTGCGATCGGGTGCTGCAGTATCGGGTGTGGCCGTGGTGGCAGCGGACATCGGCATGCGACTCCCGTGCATAGCGTGGACCCAGCATACGACTGTCGATGTGAAGGTGTCGCTGCGGAGCAATGACGCAGTGGCGCATTGCCGCATCGACGGCAACCTATCGCGATGGTCGGCCGGCTTGCTTCGGCTCGGGCGCCGGTTATGCTCGTTATGTCCACGGCCACCGTCCGTCATGTCCGAATTCGAGATCAGCCATTTGCTGGAGACCAGCACCGTCGCGGCGCGTAACGTGCGCTGCGCGGGTGTGTGCCGTCATCGCAGCGTGGAAGAGTGCGCTGCGGCGACCTATCTCGTGTTTCCCTATCGTGGTGTCTACCTGCGGCATGTCGGCAGCGACCAGGCGGTAGCCGACGCCAACCACGTGCTGTTCTTCAATGCCGATGAAGGCTATCAGGTGAGTCATCCGATCGGTGGCGGCGATGCGAGCCTGTCGCTGAACCTGGCAGAGCCGTTGCTGCAGGAACTGGCGCCGCGTGCGCTGTTGCTTGATCGCGGCAGGCTCGGTTTTCGCCGGCAATACCAACGCATCGACCCGCGCACGCAGGCGCTGGTCGCGCTGCTGCGGCACGGCATGGAGAACGATGCGATCGAACCGCTGGAGGCTGAGGGCCTGCTGCTGACGCTGGTATGCCGCAGCCTGGGTCCGCGCACCTCGCGCGAACCCGGCGCAACGCACGCGCGGCGGCGGCTGGCGGATCGAGTCAAGCTGTTGCTCGCCAGCGATCTTGCGCGACGCTGGACGCTGGCGGAGATCGCGGCGGAGATCGGCGGCTCGGCGGTCTATCTGACCCAGGTCTTCCAGCAGGTCGAAGGCATGCCGCTGTACCGTTATCACCTGCAGCTGCGGCTCGCGCGAGCCCTGCATCTGGTGGCGAAGTACGACGACCTGTCCGCGCTGGCGGCCGAACTGGGCTTTTCCAGCCATAGCCATTTCGCGGCCGCCTTCAAGCAGGCCTATGGCCGCTCGCCGACCACTTTCCGCCAATCGGCCCGGCGCGCCTAGCCCGGCACACCCGCAACACAATCGCTAAAGATTCCGACAGCGGTGACCCGGGCGCGAATGGTCTCCTGTGCCTGCCCGATTCGCGGGTTACCTAAGGAGACACCCTCATGAGCGACAAAACCTGTGCAGCCTGCGATTGCGAGCTGGATGCCACGGCCATCAAGGTCAAGCTCGGCACGCACGTCGTCGAAGTCTGTTGCGAAGAGTGCGCGCAGAAACTGCGCGAAGCCAACGCGACGGTGAAGTCATGAGCGGCCAGGATTTCTTCGCCAATCGGTGCAGCGTGGAAACGCCGTCGGGAAAGATCAGCTATGTCGAGCGCGGCAAAGGGCCGGTCGCGTTGTTCGTGCACGGCGTGCTGCTCAACGGCTATCTGTGGCGGCATCAGTTCGCCCAGCTTGACAGCAGCAGGCGCTGCATCGCGCCGGACCTGCTGGCTCATGGCCATACGGAAATCGTCGCCGACCAGGATGTTTCGGTCACCGCCAACGCGCACATGTTGGCGCAGTTCCTGGATGCGCTCGGCATCGATCAGGTCGACCTGGTCGGCAACGACAGCGGCGGCGGGATCTGCCAGATCTTCGCGGCGCTGTATCCCCAGCGCCTGCGCAGCCTCGCGCTGACCGATTGCGACACGCACGACAACTGGCCGCCCGAGGCCTTCAAGCCTTTCGTCGCGATGGTCGCCGCCGGCGGCCTGTCGGAGACCGTGCAGGCGATGCTCACCGACAAGTCCGTCTATCGCACGGCGCTCGCCCCGGCCTACGAACGGTCGCAGGCGGTGGCGGACGACACGATCGAGACCTTCCTGCGCCCGTTCAACAGTTCGCCGCAGCGGATGCACGACCTCGAACGCTTCATCAACGCCTTCGACTGCCGCCACACCGTACAAATCGAAGCACAGCTAGCGCGCGTGCAGGCGCCAACGCTGATTGCCTGGGGCACGGACGATATCTACTTCGGCGTGGAGTGGTCGCACTGGTTGGCGAAGACCATCCCCGGAACCAAGCGTCGTATCGAGCTCGAATCTGCGCGGGTCTTTTTTCCGGAGGAGCGCGCGGAAGAGCTCAACCGAGAGCTGCAGGCGCATTGGGCGGCCAGTGCGACTACGGAGGCCAACTGAAAAAATCCGCGCACTGCAGGCGGATTTCAGATGCCAGGCCGGGATTGCTTCGGTCTGGCATTCACCGATGCGGAAACTCGTTTCGTGCGAACTCAGCCCGACGCGAACGCATCCCGCGTTAGGTTCTCGGGCGCGTCCTCGGTGCACACCACATCGTCCTCGATGCGGATGCCGCCGTACTGACGGAAATGGTCCACCTTGGCCCAGTCGATGTCGCCGGCGAACGGTTTGGCGCGCAGCTCCTGCAGCAGCATGTCGATGAAATAGATGCCAGGCTCGATGGTCACCACCATGCCGGGCTCCAGCGTGCGGGTCATGCGCAGGTACGGGTGGCCCGCTGGGCGCGGAATGCTGCCACCGCGTTCGTCGCGCTGGAAGCCGGCGACGTCGTGCACCTGCAGTCCGATCGGATGGCCGAGTCCGTGTGGGAAGAAGGCCGTGCTCACGCCTGACTCCACGGCGCTCTCCGCACTCATGCGAATGAAGCCATGCTCGCGCAGTACGCCGGCCAGAACGTGATGCGCATGGATGTGCAGGTCGGGATAGCTTTGCCCCGCGCGAACCTTGCCAACGAAGCCTTGCTGCGCGGTATCAACGCTGTCGATCAGCGCCTGGAATTCGTTGGCGCCGGCTGCGGCATAGGTACGTGTGATGTCGCTGGCGTAGCCGGCGGCGCTGCCACCGGCATCGATCAGGAACGAGCGGGTTTGCGCCGGCGGTTTGCGGTCGAAGTTGGTGTAATGCAGCACCGCGCCGTGTTCGTTCAGCGCGACGATGCTGGCATACGGCAGTTCCGCATCGATCTGACCAGCGGCTTGCAGATAGGCCAGGTGGATGCCGAGTTCGCTCTCGCCCGCGCGGAACGCGCGCTCGGCCGCACGATGCGCGCGGGTGCCGACGCGGCTCGCCTCGCGCATCAGCTCGAGTTCGTAGGGCGTCTTGATCGAGCGGTGATAATGCAGGTAGTCCAGCAGGTCTTGCGGGTTGTTCGGCGCGGCATCGTCCAGCGCGACCCGCGGATCGCCGATGATGGCGCTGCGACCGCGCGGCAGCTCGGCGGAGGCTTCGCGCACGACGACGATGTCGAAATGCTCCACCCAGTAACCGCTGGGCGCCGCCGGCACCACGTGCCAGTAGTCGCGCGGCTGCAGGAAGACCAGCTTCGGCCGCTGTCCCGGCGTATACACGATCCAACTGCCCGGCGCGTCGCACAGCGGCAGCCAGTGGCGGAAATGCGGGTTGGCGATGAACGGCTGGTCTTGGTCATCGAGGAATTTGCGCAGTGGCGCGCCAGCGGCGATGAGCAGATGGTCGTAGCCAGCCAACTGCAGTGCGCGCGTACTGCGTTCGCCCAGCACGGTGAGATGTTGCGCATACAGCGCGGCGAGATGGTCGTGCATGGTTTGTCCTGGCGGTCGTGGCGGCGTCGCGGGAAGCCATGCATGGGTTCCCAGGGATTTCTAGCGCGCTGCCGTGGCGAGCGGGCATCGCGCCATGCCGGCATGATCGCCCGTCGGCCGCATGGCTGCCAAGTCGATGCTGTTTCGGGCTTGCGACTTCGATCAGGCCTGCTTCAATCCTTGCGCTTCAGCCATGCATCCAGCGCCACATGGTCGGCGTCGGAGATCGCGATGATCCGGTAGCCCGCCCAGGTCTGGCCTGGACTGGCGGCCGGCATGTGCCATTGCTCTTGCAGGCCGAGGTCGATCGACAGCGATTTATTCTCGCCCACGGGCAGCGTCACGCTGACCTGGTAGATCGCTTCGCTGCACGGCGCCTGCGGACTGATCAGCATCATGCCGGCGCTGGACAGGTTGCCCAGCAGACCGATCGGTTGTTCGACGATCGAGTCGGTTACGGTGACCGTAATGTCGGCGCGTTTGCGCGGCATGCGGCGGCGTTCGATGGTGAATGCATCGTTCGCCATCTCATGCCTCCCTGCCAGGCACGGGCTGGCCCGGTCCGCGTCGGCGCAGATTCGTCGTCAACCGGTTCCAGGCGCGATCGAGCATGCGTTCGCGGTTTGGCACGATTTCGCTGACGCGACCGCTGGCCAGTTCGCGGGCCAGCTGTTGCAGGCTCATCTCGTCGGCGCGCAGGCCGCGGCGGGTGGTCAGCAGGCAGCGGCCAGACACGGTGGAATACCAGGCCAGCTTGCGTCGCACGTCGCCGCTCTCGCCCTCGGCGAACTGGAACCAGGTGCCGAACGGCAGTCGCAGCAGGTGCTTGAACATCGCCTGCTCGGCGACGTTGAGCGTCGTGGAAGCGGAGGTCGGCGCCGGCTCTGCGGTGGTTTCGACCGGAATGCCCGAGCTTTCGCCCAGACGCGGGCGTTGCTTGATGCGCAGGGCCAGTTCGGTCGTAGCAATGGGCGTGGGCTCGATGCCGACCGCCACGGGCTCTGTCTGCCGCAGCAGGCGCTGCGCGACCTGGGCAGCTTCTTCGGCGTGCATGCCGATCTGCTGCAGGCCGGTTTCGATGTCGCTTTGCAGGCGGGGGCTGTCGTGGATCGGCTGCTGGCCGAGCAGTTGGTCGGTGATGTGCAGCTGGGCGATGAACTGCTGGCTGTCCTCGCCATGCCGCAACAGCGCGAGCGCCAGCACATCGGACCAGGCGCGCTCCAGCAGCACGCGTAACAGGCCGCGGGGCATGTGCTGCTCGAAGCGCGTCGTCATCAGTTCCGCGGCGCGGCGCCGTGCCTGTTCCAGCCGTTCACGACCCTGCATCGCCTCGATGTGGCGGCGTTCGGCCATCTGCGATTTGCGGGTGAGCATGCCGAGGTGCTGCTCGATGTCGGTCAGCAGGCTGGCATAGAGCTCGGCGCTAGGGACTTCGTGCTGGGCGCGTTCGACCAGATGATCGAGTTGGGCGGTCAGCGCCCGATCGGTCTGGCCTTCGGGATCGAGCCAGTGTTGAGTGGTTTCGGCGACCGTCTCCAGCAGCTTGCGCGCGGGATGTTCTTGCTGATTGAAGAAAGCCTGGTCGCTCATCGCCAGCCGCAGCATCGGCAGTTGCAGTCGTCCAAGCACGGATTTCGCCGGTCCCTGCGCTTGTATTTCCTGGCCGAGCTGTTCGAACAACATCGCGACCAGGTCCACCGTGTCGCCTTGTTCGGGCGATAACTGGGTGGGCGCGACGCCCGGCGGGTTGTTCGCATTGAGCTGAGTCAGCAGCTCTTCGCGTAGGCGCTGGGCGCTGCGGATTTCGCGAGTGGCATGGCCGGTGACGTCGGCCAGATGCTGTTGCAGCGCGGCCAGCGCGCCTTGCAGCGCTTCCGGCGTGGCGACCCGATCCGTACTGCTGCTGGCGGAGCCTGCATGCGCGCGATGCTGCGCCAACAGGTCGCGCAGGTTTTCGAGCACCGCGATGCTGTCGCTGCGCGGCGCGCTCGCTGCTGCTGACGGAGCGACGGCAGCGCGGGCCGCTTCGCTTTCCGTCGGCTTGAGTGCTGACGTGGCTTGTGCCGGAGCTGTATTCGCCGGCCGGCTGTGCGGGAAGGCGCGCAGCTGCGGCAGGATGCCACCGGCGATCAGGCGTTCGTTGACGGTCTGGTACAGCGGCTCCAGTTCGGCCATCAGACGACTATCGAAGGCCTGCAGCAGTTCGGTGCGGTGTGCGGCCGGCAACTGCGGCAACGTACCAACGGCCTTGCGCAAGGCGCGCGTCAGCGCATACGGGCCCAACGGCAGAGCTGCACTTTCCAGTGGCGGGCTGCCCAGCAAGGCGGCAAAGCGATAGCCCAGCTCGAACAACAGCGTGCCGTTGCGCGACTCGCCGCGTGCGGCGAGTTTGTCCAGAATGGTGTCCTGCTCCTGCTCTTCGGGCGTTACCAGCTCCAGTGCCGTCGTGGCCGGTGTGGGCTGTTGCGATTCCTGCGGTGTCGACTGAAGAAACAAGGCATCGAAGCCGGCAATGATTTCGTCGTGGAAGGCACCTTCGAAATCGCGCAGGCTCTGACGCAGTACGTGCTGGCTCTCGAAGCACTGTTGCTGCTCAAGCGGGTTGCGCGAACGTTCGGCCTTCTCGAACAGTTCGCGGTCGAATGCGGTCAGCGCGCGCCGCAGCGGGTGCTGCAGCCAGGCGCCGCCATGCGAGCGTATTTCATCGAGCATGCCGCGCACGCGCCGAGGTCGGCGGTGTTCGTTGGGCATCCGTGCCGGTGCATCCATGATCTGGATGACGGGCGGCCGATCCTGTCTCAGTGAACTCATGAGCGCCGTTCTCCCCTCCAAGCCTCTGCGAAGCTCCCCGCAAGGATTGTATGCCCAGTTTTGTGCTCTAGCTATCAGTTTTACCCTACATCAATGTGCTATGCCCAAAGGCCGACTTGCCTTTCAGTGCATGAAAGTTTCGATGACGTCATTGAGGAAACGCTGGCCGAGCGCCGTGGTGCACAACCGCCCGGCTTGGTCGCTGAGCCAGCCGCGCTGGTGCGCCGTGGCCAGCGCGGTGGCGATCGTTTCAGGTGGCAGGCCGGTACGCGCGGCGAATTCGTCGCTGGGCACGCCGTCGATCAGACGCAAGGCGTTGAGCATGTATTCGAACGGCAGGTCATCGTCCGGCACGGGTTGGTCGCCGCCGATGCGGGCACTGCCGACGGCGGCCAGGTAAGCGATGGGATGGCGCACTTTCCAGCGCCGCCGCACGCTGCCGGCCGCCACCTCGGTCAGCTTGCCATGCGCACCGGCACCGATGCCCAGGTAGTCGCCGAAGCGCCAGTAATTCAGATTGTGTTCGCAGCGACGGCCGGGCTGGGCATAGGCGGATATTTCGTATTGGGCGTAGCCGGTGGCGGCCAAGCGCTGTTCGCAGGCTTCCTGCATGGCCCAAGCGTGGTCGTCGTCCGGTAGGGGCGGCGGATTGGCGGCGAACGCGGTGTTCGGTTCCAGGGTGAGCTGGTAGTGCGAGATATGTGCGGGCTTCAGCGCGACGGCGCGATCCACATCGGCCAGCGCGCCTTCCAACTGCTGCTCGGGCAGGGCATACATCAGGTCGAGATTGATGTTGTCGGCGCCGGCATCCTGCGCCGACTTCACCGCCGCTTCGGCCTCGGCGGCGGAGTGGATGCGGCCGAGCCGCTTCAGCTTGTCGTCGTCGAAACTCTGGATGCCGAATGAAAACCGATTGATCCCCGCCGCCAGATAGCCATCGAAACGGCCGTGCTCGACGGTGCCCGGATTGGTCTCCAGGGTGATCTCGGCGGCTTGGTCGAACCGCAGTCGTGCGCGCGCACCATCGAGAAAACGCGCGATCTGTTCCGGCGCGAACAGACTGGGCGTGCCGCCGCCGAAGAACACGCTGAGGATGGTGCGACCTTCCAGGGCGTCGCCGAAATCGCGGATGTCGTCGTCCAGGTCGGCGAGCAGGCGATCGATATAGCCGGCGTACGGCGGTGGTTCGCTGCGCAGGCCGTGCGAATTGAAATCGCAATACGGGCACTTCTTCACGCACCACGGCAGATGCACGTACAGCGATAGCGGTGGCGCGATTAGTGGCATGCTTCAGCCATGCCGGATTCAAACATGCGATTGGGCCAGTTGCGCCTGCAGTTTCGCCAGGGCCAGGCCGCGATGGCTGAGCCTGTTCTTCAGCGCCGCGTCCATTTCGGCGACGCTCTGCTGGTAACCCTCAGGTAGGAACACCGGGTTGTAGCCGAAGCCGCCGCTGCCGCGGCTTTCTTCGAGGATGCGCCCGTACCAGCGCCCCTCGGCAATCAGCGGCGCGGGATCGTCGGGGCCGCGCAGCAAGACCAGCACGCAGATGAAGAACGCGCCACGCTGCTCGGTGGGCACACCTCGCAGCGCCTGCAGCAGCTTGGTGTTGTTGGCCGCGGCATCGCCGTGCGTGCCGCTGTAGCGCGCCGAATACAGGCCGGGCGCACCATTTAAATAATCCACGTAGAGGCCCGAGTCGTCCGCCAGCGCGGGCAGGCCGGTAGCGAGCGCGGCATGTCGCGCCTTCAACAAGGCGTTCTCGACGAAGGTCAGCCCGGTTTCTTCCGCATCCGAGACGCCGAGCGTGGATTGCGCCACGAAGCTGCGGCCATTATCGGCAAGCAGTTCGTTGAATTCGACGAGTTTGCCCGGGTTGCTGCTGGCTAGGACGAAGCGTTGCATGGCATGGCTGGCTGAGGAAACGACATAGCATAGCGCCCTATGATTGAGGTCGATGACGCGAGGAGCAGGCGATGGGCGAGCGAGTGCGGTTGGATATCCGGGACGGGCTGGCCGCGGTGGGTCTGGCGCGTGCCGAACGCCACAACGGGGTCGACCTGATCATGTTGCGTGAGATGCGCGCCGTGCAACGCGAACTGGCGCGTCGGCGCGATGTGCGCGCGGCGCTGATCTATGGCGAAGGGCCGTCGTTCTGCGCGGGACTGGATTTCAAGAGCGTGCTGGCGGATCGGGCCGGTGCTTTGCGCGGCGTGCTTTCGCTCTGGCTGCCGTGGCGGAATATCTTCCAGCAATGGAGCATGGGCTGGCGCGCGTTGCCGTTTCCGGTGCTCGCCGCGGTGCACGGCAGCTGCTTCGGCGCCGGCCTGCAGCTGGCGCTCGGCGCCGACCTGCGCATCGCCGCGCCAGATGCGCGGCTGTCCTTCATGGAGGCGCGCTGGGGACTGGTGCCGGACATGGGCGGCATGGCCCTGGTGCGCGAGCTGCTGCCGATCGACCGGGCGAAGGAGCTGGTGCTCAGCGGTCGCATCATTGACGCCGAGGAAGCCTTGCAACTGGGCCTGCTCAGTTATGTCGACAACGATCCGCAGGCGTTGGCACGGCGCCTTGCCGATGAACTGAGCGCGGGCTCGCCGGATGCGGTCGCCGCCGGCAAGTTCCTGTTGCAGGAGGCCTGGCATGGTTCGCCGGATCAGGCGCTGGCCGCCGAGCGGCGCCGCCAACGGAGTGTGATCGGACGCTTCAACCAGCGCATTGCGATGCGCCGCAACCTCCATCCGGACAAACCCAGCGCGTTCGCTCCGCGCCGGATTGATCGCTGATCGAGTTGGCTAGCCCTGTGCCAGCGCCGCGCGTTGCAGGGCGATCAACTCGCCGATGCCGCGCTCGGCCAGCCCCAACAGCGCATCCATTTCCTCGCGGCGGAACGCGTGGCCTTCGGCGGTGCCCTGCACCTCGATGAAGCCGCCGCCGTCGTTCATCACCACATTCATGTCGGTATCGCAGTTGGAGTCTTCCGCGTAATCGAGGTCGAGCACCGGCACGCCGCGATAGATGCCGACCGATACCGCCGCGACCGCACCGACCACCGGATTGCGCTTCAGGTTCTCGCGCTTCATCAGGCCATTCACCGCATCGACCAGCGCCACATAGGCGCCGGTGATCGCCGCGGTGCGGGTGCCGCCGTCGGCCTGCAGCACGTCGCAGTCCAGCGTGATGACGCGTTCGCCCAGCGCCTGCCGGTTCACGCAGGCGCGCAGCGAGCGGCCGATCAGCCGCTGGATTTCCAGCGTGCGGCCACCTTGGCTGCCGCGCGCGGCTTCGCGCTGCGTGCGGGTGTGGGTGGCGCGCGGCAGCATGCCGTATTCGGCGGTGACCCAGCCTTCGCCCTTGCCGCGCAGCCAGGGCGGCACGCGATCCTCAACGCTGGCGGTGCACAACACACGGGTGTCGCCGAAACTCACCAGCACCGAACCTTCGGCATGGCGGGTGTAGTGGCGCTCGATGGCGACGGTGCGCAGCTGGTCGCTGGCGCGACCGCTGGGACGGGGCGTGGAATTCATGGAGTGGCCGGATTGGGCAAGGCGAGGCCGGAGAGTTTACCATTGCGGCTTCAGCCAACTCGGGAAGGCCATCCATGATCCGCAGCATGACGGCCTACGCGTCTGCCGAAACCACCGGCCCTGCGGGCACGCTCAGCTGCGAGCTACGCACGGTCAATCATCGTTATCTGGAACTGAGCCCGCGCCTGCCGGACGACCTGCGCAATGCAGAATCGGCTCTGCGCGAGCGCATCGCGACCAAGCTCTCGCGCGGCAAGGTGGATGTCACCGTGCGCCGGACCGGCAGCGATTCGCAGCGCGAATCGTTGCAAATCAACAACGCGCTGTTGATGCAGCTGTCCGAGTTGAACCTGGACCTGAGTTCGCGTTTTCCCGGATTGCGGGTCGAATTTACCGACCTGCTGCGCTTCCCCGGCGTCTTGCGACAGGCCGAAGTAGATGTAGAGCAGCAGCAATCCGCATTGTTCGATGTACTCGATCAGGCGCTGGCCGCGCTCACCGCGACGCGCGAACGCGAAGGCGACAAGCTCGGCGCGATCCTGCACGAGAAGCTGGACGCGATCGAACGCATCGTCGCCGACGTGCGCGGCTGGATGCCGGAAATCCGCGCGGCCCTGCGTGCGCGGCTGGAATCGCGCCTCGCCGATCTCAAGCAGCCGGTCGAACCGGGACGGCTGGAGCAGGAACTGGTGCTGCAGATCACCCGTACCGACGTCGACGAGGAACTCGACCGGCTCAGCACGCATATCAGCGAAACCCGCCGCGTGCTCGGCCTCCAGGAACCGGTCGGCCGTCGGCTGGATTTCCTGATGCAGGAATTCAACCGTGAGGCGAACACGTTGGGCTCCAAGTCGGTCGACGCGCGCAGCACCAATGCCGCGGTGGAGCTGAAGGTGTTGATCGAACAGATGCGCGAACAGGTACAGAACATCGAATGAGCGAAATGCACACCGATTCCGCCGCGCCGATCGAAGGCACCTTGTTCGTGGTCGCCGCGCCTTCCGGTGCCGGCAAGTCGACCTTGGTCAATGCCTTGCTGGAGCTCGAGCCGGCGATCTCGCTGTCTGTGTCGCACACCACGCGGCCGCCGCGGCCGGGCGAGAGCTACGGGCGGCATTACTATTTCGTGGAGCGTGCGGAGTTCGAGCGTGAGATCGCCGAAGGCATCTTTCTCGAGCATGCCGAGGTGCATGGGAATCTGTACGGGACCTCGCGCACCACGGTGCACGAGTTGCTGATGCAAGGACGCGACGTGCTGCTGGAAATCGACTGGCAGGGCGCGCGGCAGATTCGCACGAGCAAGCCGGATTGCGTCAGCGTATTCATCCTGCCGCCGTCGCGGCACGAGCTGGAGCGCCGCCTGCGCGGCCGCGGCTCGGACAGCGCCGAGGTGATCAAACGTCGTCTGCACAATTCGCGCGAGGAAATCCGCCACGCCGCCGAGTTCGACTACATCACGGTCAACGATCGATTCGAGGATGCGCTGGCCGACCTGCAGTCGATCGTGCGCGCGGTACGCCAGCGCGCGGCGTTGCAGTGGCAGCGGCATGAGCGGTTGATCGATGAGTTGCTGGCGGCGGACTGATCAGTCTTTTGAGTCTGAGTCCAGCAGTCCACGCAGGTAGCTTTCGGGACTGTTGAGGAAGGATCGGGTCAGCTCGTAGTGCTCGGTGTCGCGGTAGGCCACGCGCTCGATGCCGTCATCGTTGATCTGATAGATCCACGCATCCGGGTAGCTCATCAGCAAGGGCGAATGCGTGGCGATGATGAATTGCGAGCGATCCTGCACCAGCTCGTGCAGCCGACTCAGCATCGCCAGTTGCCGGGCCGGCGACAGCGCCGCCTCCGGTTCGTCCAGTACGTAGAAACCCTGGCCACCGAAACGGTGCGTCATCAGTGCGAAGAACGACTCCCCGTGCGATTGCTCGTGCAGCGAGCGGCCGCCGTAGGAATCGACGACGCCGAGATCGTCGATCTGGCTGGCGACATTGAAGAAGCTCTCCGCGCGCAGGAAGAAACCATCCTTCGGCCGGCGAAAGCTCTTCGTCAGCAGCAGGTATTCGTGCAGGTCGGAGTGCGAGGAACGAGTCGCGAAGCGGAAATTCTTGGTGCCGCCCTCAGGATTGAAGCCCCAGGCCGCAGCGATGCCTTCCAGCAAGGTCGACTTGCCGCTACCGTTTTCGCCGACCAGGAAGGTCACCGCGGGGTGCAGCTCCAACGTGCTGAAGTTGCGCAACACCGGCAGCGCGAACGGATATTGCGCAAACGAGGGCACGCGTTCGCGGCGCAGGCGCACATCCAGTACATAGTGTTCGGCGTCCAGTGCGCGCATGCCGGCGGCTCCTCGCGGGGTAGCCCCCATGATCGCCGACAAGCCTGTACGGACTCAAACGCAAAAGCCAGTCGGAGGCCGCCCGGCATAGCGCACGCGGGGGGCTTCCGGTAACTTGTGCATCTTTACAGTCCGAATGTCGCCCATGATCGATACCGTTCACGCCGCATCCGCCGAGCCCGCCCTGGTGCGCGTGCGCGGGCTGACCACGGTACTCAACGGCAAGGTCATTTTTGACGCGCTGGACCTGGACATCCCGCGCGGCAAGGTCACCGCCATCATGGGCCCCAGCGGCACCGGCAAGACCACCCTGCTCAAGCACATCACCGGACAAATGCGCAGCGACGCCGGCACGGTGGAAGTAGATGGCCACAACGTGCCGCGGCTTTCGCGCGAAAAACTCTACGAGTTGCGCGAACGCATCGGCTATCTGTTCCAGAACTCCGCCTTGCTGACCGATTTCGACGTGTTCGAGAACGTGGCCTTCCCGCTGCGCCAGCACACCCAGTTGCCGGAAGAACTCATCCGCAACATCGTCCTGCTGAAGCTGCAGTCGGTCGGCCTACGCGGCGCGGCACGGCTGATGCCGAGCGAACTGTCCGGCGGCATGGCGAGGCGCGTGGCGCTGGCGCGGGCGATCGTGTTCGATCCGATGCTGATCCTGTACGACGAACCGTTCGTCGGGCTCGATCCGATCGCGCTCAACCAGGTTTTGAAACTGATCCGCATGCTCAACCAGACGCTGGGCATCACCAGCGTGCTGGTGGCGCACGAGCTGGAGGCGATCAAGCAGGTGGCCGACCACATCTACCTGATCGCGAACGGCAAGGTGGTGGCGCAGGGCGATCCGAAGACGATCGCCAGCGACGGTTCGCCGTGGACGCGGCAGTTCTTCGGCGGCGATGCGGATGGCCCGGTGCCGTTCCAGTATCCGGCCGGCGACTACGCAAAGGCGCTCGGCTTCCAGGGATCAAACTTACCGGGAGCTGGCGCATGAGCGCGCAGCCCTCGCGCAATGTGGTGGTGCAGTCGCTGGCGCAGATCGGCAGCTGCGGGCTGTTCCTGCTCACGCTGCTGGCGGCGATTCCGCGCAGCTTCAAGCACATCCGCGAGACCGTGCGGCAGCTGTGGTTCGTCGGCGCGATGAGCCTCACCATCATCATGGTCTGCGGCCTGTTCGTCGGCATGGTGCTGGCGCTGCAGCTGTACTACGTGCTGTCGATCTTCGGTGGCACCGCGGCCAGCGGCATGGTGGTGGCGCTGGCGATCTACCGCGAGCTGGGGCCGGTGGTCACCGCGCTGCTGTTCGCCGGCCGTGCCGGCACCTCGATCACCGCCGAGATCGGACTGATGCGCGCCACCGACCAGATCGCCGCGATGGAGATGATGGCGGTGGACCCGATCGCCTACGTCGGCACGCCGCGTTTCCTCGCCGGGCTGATCGCGATGCCGCTGCTGTGCTGCGTGTTCTGCGCGATGGGCATTCTCGGCGGGCACCTGGTCGGAGTGACCTGGCTTGGCATCGACAACGGCACGTTCTGGTCCAACATGACCGCCGCCGTCGATCTGCACACCGACATCGTCAACGGCGTGCTGTGGAAGAGCCTGGCGTTCGGCGCGGTGGTCACTTTGATTGCGGTGTATCAGGGTTTCACCACGCCGCCGACCAGCGAGGGCGTGGCCTATGCGACTACGCGCACCGTGGTGGCGTCGTCGATCGCGATACTTGCACTGGATTTCGTGCTCACAGCATTCCTGATGTGACCGACATGACCAACCAAACCAACTTTCATTTGAGGATCGTGCCGTGAGCCAGAGAAATTCCTATGCCGTCGGCACCGGCCTGTTCATCGTGCTGGGCTTTGCCGCGCTGGTCTACCTCGCCACCCAGACCACCTCGGTGGCGAATGTGCACCAGGGCGCCAGCTACACCGTGCAGACCCACTTTTCCAATGTCGGCCAGCTGAAGGATCGCGCCCCAGTGAAGATCGCTGGCGTACGCGTCGGCCAAGTGCAGTCGATCGCGCTCGATCCGGCGAATGCCGAGGCCAACGTGACGCTGTCCATCGACAAGAACTTCAACAAGATACCCGACGACTCGGTGGTGACCATCTACACCAGCGGCCTGCTCGGCGACCAGTACGTCGGCATCGACTACGGCAGCTCGAAGAAAACCATTGCCGATGGAGGCACGCTGGCCTTGAGCAAATCTTCGGAGCCGCTGGAAGAAATGCTTGGCAAGTTCTTCGGCGCCGGTGGTTCGGCCGACAATCTCGGCGGCACCTATGCGGTGACCGCGCGCTTCACCAATGTCGGCGCACTTTCCGTCGGTGCGCCGGTGAAGATGGCCGGTGTGGCGATCGGCAGCGTGCAGGCCGTGCAGGCCGATCCGGTGAAGCTGGACGCGAAAGTGACGCTGGCGATCGACAAGCGCTACAGCACCATTCCGGACGATTCGGCCGCCGCGGTATTCACCAGCGGTTTGATTGGCAGCCAGTATGTTGCGATCCAGCCGGGCGGTTCGCCGGATATGCTTAAGAACGGCGACGAGCTGGTGCTGACGCAATCGGCCATGCAGCTCGAAGACCTGATCGGCAAGTTCCTGGTGAATGGCTCGTCCAGTGACAAACCCGCTGCCGATCCGAAAGCCGCCGGTGCCGCCAAGCCGGCGGGTACCAGCGGCAAGCAGTGATCTCCCCTCATTCCCTCAGCGACATTCCTTCAAGGAGCTCCCCATGTTGCGCAGTCTGGCCCTAGCCACCGCCATCGCACTGTCCGGCGTCATCGCCGTGCCGCTGCTCTCCCAGGACGCGTTCGCCCAGGACACCTCCGCCGCTGCGACCTCGTCGCAGGATCCGCAGCAGATCGTGCAGACCATCTCCGATCAGCTCAGCAGCGCGATCGAAGGTCACCGTGCTGAATTGAAGAACGATCAGGAAAAGCTGATCGCGATCATCGACGACGTCTTCCTGCCGCACTTCGACATCGACTACGCCTCGATCCTGGTGCTCGGCCAGCACGCGCGCGATGCCACCCCTGCGCAGCGCGAGCGTTTCGCCAAGGCGTTCTACAACTCCATTACGCATCGCTATGCGCAGGGCCTGCTCGACTACACCCGTGGCCGCGTGAAGGTGCTGCCGTCCAACGGTGACACCAACGACAAGCGCACGGTGGTGCGCACCCAGGTGCTGCTCGATGACGGCAAGACGGTCTCGGTCGATTACGCCTTCCGCAAGAGCCGTACCGGCGACTGGAAGGCCTACGACGTGATCATCGAAGGCATCTCCTACGTCACCAACTACCGTAATCAGGTCGACGCCGAAATCCGCAAGAGCGGTATCGATGCGCTCACCCAGCGGCTGGAGACGCAGGGCGAAAAGGCCTTGAGCACGATGGAGCAAGACAGCAGGGCGAGCCACTGAGCGATGAGCGCAGCCGGCTTCCAGATCGACGAGAGCGTGGCCGACACGGTCAAAGTGTCGGGCGCGCTGGTGTTCGCCACGGCGGCGGCCGCATTGACGGCGATCCGCGAGGCACTGTCGCGTCCGGGCAAACTACGGCTAGATCTGGCCGGTGTGCGGAGCAGCGACAGCGCCGGGCTGGCCTGCGTGCTGGCGGCGCTTGCTGGCAGTCGTCAGCACGTGCTGGTCAACAGCGTGCCGGCCGGCATGCTTGCGCTGGCACAGGTCTGCGAAGTGGATCGCCTGCTGGCGGTCTAGCGAAGAGAGAAATTGGAGGCAAAAAAACGGGCCATGCGGCCCGTTTTTTTTTGTGGCGATGACATGGCGGCTCAGCCGTTGCCCTGGGTCGCCTGTTGCGGATGGCTGTTTTCCCACTTGTGCTGTTCGTCGAGCAGTTCGTCGGGATCGAAATTCTTCTGATCCAGCCCCTGCATGTGCTCGATCACATCCGTCGGCGGATTGCCGTCGTAGATCTGGTTCAGGCGCTGCTGGCGGTAGGCGTCGCGGATGAACACGTAGGGATCGTAGGCGGACTGCAGGAAACTCTCCGCATCGATGCCGCGCGAGCGTAGCGTCACCAGGTACATCACTTGCGGGATGTAGTACTGGCCATGCTTGAAGTGGTGGTCGCGCGGATAGATGCTGAGCGGATCGAAGTAGCTGTCCACCGGCAGACGCCAGACATCGCGCACCGTGGTCGGCCCGACCAGCGGCAACACCAGATAGTCGCCTTCCGGTACGCCCCAGTGGGCCAGCGTAATGCCGAAATCGGTCTCGTCCAGCGGGATGCCTAGCCGGGTGGCTGGATCCATGAAGCCGACGAAGCCGATGGTGAGGTTGACCAGGAAGCGACCACTGCTCTGCACGGCCTGCTTCGGCCGGGCCTGCAGCAGGTCGTTCACCACCGTGATCGGCATGCGAATATTGGTGAAGAAATTACTCATGCCGCGGCGTACCGGCGGATTGGTCACCTTGCGATAGCCCACGGCGACCGGTCGGATTACCGCCTTATCCACTGCATTGTTGAAGGCGTAGGCCTTGCGGTTGTATTTTTCTAGTGGATCGTCGGTGCGCGGCTTGGCGATCGCGCAGCCAGCTAGCAAGGCGAGCGCCGTCAATGGCAGCAGCGCCCGCAAGAACTTGGGGAAGAACGAGGGGGACATCAGCAATCTTCCGTTGCGGTGATGAAGTAAAAAGTGAACCGAATGGTTTATATACTACAAGACTTTCGATCTGCTTTCGACAGGCGCGTCTGTGGCGCGCTTCACGGCATGGTCATTTCGGTGCCACATTGCCAGCCAGGCGGCCGCTGGCTACACTGGCAGATCGTTTAAGTAGCTTTATCCCTTGAGGATTCCACATGGCACGCATTACCGTTGAAGACTGCCTAGAGGTAGTCGGCAACCGTTTCGAGCTGGTGCTGATGGCGACCAAGCGCGCCCGCCAGCTCGCCAACGGCGCCGATCCGGCCGTCCACCCCGGCCACGACAAGCCCACCGTACTCGCCCTCCGCGAGATCGCGGACCGCCGTATCGACCAGGCCACCATCGACGAAATCGATCGCGCCGAACGCGAGCGTGCCGAGCGGGAGGCCCTGGAATGGGCCGCCGCCGAAGTCGACGACGACCTTTCCAAGGTCGGGGACGACTGATCGATGGATGGTGACGGCTGTCGACAGCGCAGCCCAAGCGCCGACCTTAGCGGCGCTGTAAGTGGCTGCGCGCAACCGTCTACGTATCTATCCGAACTTTGCCGGCTTGCGCCCGCATGGTTCGAGGCCAGCCAGTCCGCATCGCGGCGCGAGATGCGCATCAACCGCGGAGCGGCTGCCTGAGCGGCCGCCGGATCAACATGCCGGCGGCCACCACTTCCGCACCCGTGGATCCGTCTTCGTTGCCGCCGTATGTGCTGGCGCTGAAAGAACGCATTGCCTATCTGCCCGAAGCGAAGATCGCCCTGGTGCTACAGGCCTATGCCGTCGGCGCGCAGGCGCATGAAGGGCAGGAGCGCAAGAGCGGCGAGCCGTACATCACCCATCCGATCGCGGTAGCCGGCATTCTCGCCGAGCTGGGCCTAGACGCCGAGACGATCATCGCGGCGATCCTGCACGACACGCTGGAAGATACCGAGCTCAGTCGCGAGGAACTCGCCGGCCAGTTCGGCGAGACCGTGGCCGCGCTGGTCGACGGCGTCACCAAGCTGGACAAGATGCGTTTCGGCAGCCGCCAGGAAGCGGACGCCGAGAGTTTCCGCAAGATGCTGCTGGCGATGGCGCGCGATCTGCGCGTGATCCTGATCAAGCTGGCCGACCGCCTGCACAACATGCGCACACTCGGCGCCAAAGATGCCCCGTCGCGTCGGCGCATCGCGCGCGAAACACTGGAGATCTACGCGCCAATCGCGCAGCGGCTGGGCATGAACAAGTTCAAGGCCGAGCTGCAGGACCTGGGCTTCCAGGCGCTCTACCCGGATCGCTACCGGGTGATCAGCGAACGCATCCGCGCCGCGATCGGCAACCGCCGCGAGGCGATGAGCAAGATCGAGACGGCGTTGACCGCGCGCATCCAGGCGGAACAACTCAGCGCGCACGTCGCGGGCCGGATCAAGTCGGCGTGGAGCATCTATTCGAAGATGCACGACGAGCATAAAAGCTTCGCCCAGCTGATGGACGTGTACGGCTTTCGCGTGGTCACCGACAACGCGATGGGTTGCTACATGGCGCTGGGTGCGGTGCATGCGCTGTACAAGCCGGTCGATCGCCGCTTCAAGGACTTCATCGCGATTCCCAAGGCGAACGGCTACCAGTCGCTGCACACCGTTTTGCTCGGTCCGTTCGGCGCACCGATCGAAGTGCAGATACGCACCGCCGAGATGGACTCCGTCGCCGAGCGCGGGGTTGCCGCGCACTGGGCCTACAAGACCGACAGCGGTCCGGCCAACAGCGCGCAGCTGCGTGCGCGCGAATGGCTGTCCTCGCTGGCCGACAACCAGGCGCACAACGCCTCGTCGGCGGAATTCATCGAGAACGTAAAGATCGACCTGTTCCCAGACGAGGTCTATCTGTTCACGCCGCGCGGCGACATCTTGTCTCTGCCGCGCAATGCCACGGTGCTGGATTTCGCCTACGCCGTGCATACCGACGTCGGCGACCACGCGGTGGCGGCGCGCGTCGACAAGAAGCTGCTGCCGTTGCGCACGCGGCTGGAATCCGGCCAGCTGGTCGAAGTCATCACTGCGCCGTCGGCATTGCCCAACCCGGCCTGGCTGGAATCGGTGGTCACCGGCAAGGCGCGCACCGCGATCCGGCAATACCTGAAACATCTGCAGCACGAGGACGCGGTCGACTTCGGTCATCGCATGCTCGATCGCGCACTGGACGCGCTCGGTACCAGCCTGGATGCGATTCCGGCCGCCGTACTTGAGCATTTCCTGGCCGAGTCCAAGCTGCACCGGCTAGAAGAACTGCTTTCCGACATCGCGCTGGGCAACCGCATGCCGGATCAGGTCGCCACGCAGCTGGTGATCTCGCAGGGTGCCGACGGCGTATCGCTGGTGGCTTCGACGCATAGCGCGGAAAAAATCCACATCACCGGTACCGAGCGCGGCGTGCTGAGCTTCGGCCAGTGCTGCCACCCGTTGCCCGGCGACGACATCGTCGGCTACCTGTCCTCCGGCAAGGGCATCGTCGTGCATCGCACGGAATGCCCCAACGTGGCCGAGCTGCGCAAATCGCCGGAGCGTTTCGTGGCGATCGAATGGGACCGCAACGTGCAGGGCGACTATCGCGCCGAACTACGCATCGAGGTGATCAATCGCCCCGGCGTGCTGGCCACGGTGGCGGCGGCGATCGCGGCGGCCAACTCGAACATCGAGAATGTGGAATACGTCGAGCGCGACGCGTCCGCCGCCACCATGCTGTTCGCGCTGGAGGTGAAAAGCCGCAAGCATCTGGCGGATGTGATCCGCCGTGTGCGCCGCACCGGCGTGGTCAGTGGGGCGTATCGCTATCCGCTTTGATGGTCGCGGCGATCATGGATCGCTCGTATCGGAGCCATGCCTTTCAAGGTCTTTTTGGTAGGCGACATGAGTCTTCGCGATCTGGCTCGCCTGCGGCGGGCTTTCGAGTTTGTGGCGGGGTTTCGGTCGCCTGTCGGCGCCCGAGTCACTTTTCTTTGCTGGCCCACGTTCGCGCTTGGAGCGCGAACGAACAGCGAAGCTGGCCCGAAGGGTGGAGGGCAGGATGCCCGGAGTCAAGAAAAGTAACCCAAAGAAATGGCCTGGTGAGCACGTCGGGGCCAAGAGCTTGTGCGATCACGGCCTTGCCGACTTCGTTCGCTACTCACAGAGGAGCTGCCGCCGCTATGCCGCGACCGCTCGGGAGCCACGGCAAGGGAGGTGAAATGGCAATGTGGAGTTGCAATCGCATGCGTGCGTCTCTTGTGACCTCGGCCTGGCGATGCGCAGCAAGCCAGGCTTCCTCGCCTCGGCCAACGAGCGCTCGCGGCATAGCGGCGGCAGCTCCTCTTGAGTAGCGTCCTGGCAGACAAAGCGTGGGCTTGCCTGCTTGTATCCCCCATCGGGTTGCATCAGGCCATTTCTCTTGGTTACTTCTCTTTGGGCCAGCAAAGAGAAGTGACTCGGGCGCCGACAGGCGACCGAAACCCTGCCCAGCCCAACCCGATGATGAAGCTGCCAAAGACCTTGAAAGGGCTGGCTCTAACGCACCCTGCCGGTCGAACTGCAATCCGTTCTAGTGCGGGGGTAATGGATCGTGCTGTTGCTTGTCTGCTTCGCGTTCTAGACTGATAGCTCACGCTCAGCCACGAGGTTTTCCATGTCCCGCAGCATCATCGCCACCGACCACGCACCGGCCGCGATCGGCCCGTACTCGCAGGCGGTGCGCGCCGGCAACACGGTGTATTTTTCAGGACAGATTCCGCTCGACCCAGCCACTGGCGCACTGGTCGAAGGCGACATCGCGGCGCAGACGCGGCGCGTGTTCGACAACCTCGCCGCAGTCGCCGAGGCGGCCGGTGGCTCGCTGGCGAAGGTGGTGCGGGCAGGTATCTATGTCACCGATCTGGCGCATTTCGCCACCGTGAACGCGGTGATGGCCGAGTATTTCCAGGCGCCGTATCCGGCGCGTTCCACCATCGAGGTGTCCGGCCTGCCGAAGGGCGCGCAGGTCGAGGTGGACGCAGTGATGGTGCTCGACTGACGTATTGCGCTTTGGGCTTGGCGATTCTTGTGAACGTCCGCCGAAAGGCAGGCCGGCTCGGCACGGTTAAGCTTGTCTGATGGTCGAACGATCCCACTCCGCAAAAGCGCTTGTCGACCCCGGCCAAGCACCGGTGAGCAGCCTACCGGGCATCGGCCCGGCACTGGTCGAAACGCTGGCGCGGCTCGGTCTGGAGCGCGTGCAGGATCTGTGGTTCCACCTGCCGCTGCGCTATGAAGACAAGACCCGCGTCGTGCCAATCGCCGATCTGCGCGCGGGCGAACGGGCGCAGGTGGAAGGCGTGGTCGAAGCGGTCGAGCGTGGATTTCGTTACCGGCCACAGCTGAAAGTCGCGATTGGCGACGGACGCCACACGCTGTTGATGCGCTTCTTCCATTTCCATCGCGGGCAATCGGAGTTGCTGCAGCCGGGCACGCGCATCCTCTGCTACGGCGACGTGCGTCTGGGTGCGCAGGGGCTGGAGATGGTGCACCCGCAATACCAGCGGCTGATCGGCAACGAGCCGGTGGCGGTGGACGAGCTGCTCACGCCGGTCTATCCCACCACCGAGGGGCTGGGCCAGAAACGATTGAGCGGGGTGATCGCCAAGGCGCTCGCCATGTTACCGCCAGCCCCACAGCTCGAACTGATTCCGCCCGAGCTGTGCGCAACGCATGGTCTTACCTCGCTGCGCGAGGCGCTGCTGTATGTGCATCGGCCGCCGGCGGATGCGCCGGTCATACAACTGGAATACGGCCGTCATCCGGCGCAGCAGCGACTGGCCTTCGAGGAGCTGCTGACTCAGCATCTCAGCCTGCGCCGCATGCGCGCCGAGGTACGTCGCCGCCATGCACCTGCGTTGGGCGGCGATGGAGATCTGGGTCGTCGTTTGCTGGCCGAGTTGCCGTTCCGACTGACCGCCGCTCAACAGCGCGTTGGTGAAGAGGTTGCCGCCGATCTGGCCGAGACCAAGCCCATGCTGCGGCTGGTGCAGGGTGATGTCGGCAGCGGCAAGACCCTGGTAGCTGCGCAGGCCGCACTGGTGGCGGTGGAGTCGGGTTACCAGGTCGCGCTGATGGCGCCGACCGAGCTGCTCGCCGAGCAGCATCTGCGCAACTTCCGGCATTGGCTGATGCCGCTCGGCATCGAGGTGGAATGGTTGGCCGGCAAGCAGCAGGGCAAAGCGCGTCAGGCCGCCTTGCAGCGGGTCGCCGCCGGCGCGCCGGTGGTGATCGGCACGCACGCGTTGATGCAGGAGGGCGTCGCATTCGCGCGGCTGGGGCTGGTGATCGTCGACGAGCAACATCGCTTCGGCGTGCACCAGCGACTGGCCTTGCGCGACAAGGGCGCGAACCATGCGCAAGGTCAGGTGCCGCATCAGCTAGTGCTCACCGCCACGCCGATTCCGCGCACGCTCGCGATGAGCGCGTATGCCGATCTGGACGTATCGTCGATCGACGAACTGCCGCCCGGCCGCACGCCCGTGCAGACCATTGCGATCTCCAATGCACGACGCGCCGAGGTGATCGAGCGCATGCGCGTGGCCTGCGGCGAAGGCCGGCAGGCGTATTGGGTGTGCACGCTGATCGAGGAGTCCGAACAACTGCGTGCGCAGGCCGCCGAGGTCGCACATGCCGAGCTTTCCGTCGCGCTGGCCGGCTTCCGGATCGGCCTGGTGCACGGCCGCATGAAGCCGAAGGAAAAGCAGGCGGTGATGGACGCCTTCAAGCAGGGCGAACTGTCGGTGCTGGTGGCGACCACGGTGATCGAAGTCGGCGTGGACGTGCCCAATGCCAGCCTGATGGTGATCGAGAACAGCGAACGATTGGGCCTAGCTCAGCTGCATCAGTTGCGCGGCCGGGTCGGCCGCGGAGCGATCGCCTCCAACTGCGTTCTGCTCTACCAGCCGCCGCTGGGCCAGCTGGCACGCGAGCGCCTGCAGGTGATGCGCGAGACCAACGACGGCTTCCGCATCGCCGAGCGCGATCTGGAGCTGCGCGGCCCCGGCGAGGTACTCGGCACCCGCCAGACGGGCCAGCTCAGCCTGCGCATCGCCGATCTGGCCCGTGACGCGGCCTTGCTGCCGGCGGTGCAGGCGATTGGCGCGCGCATGCTGGCCGACCATCCAGGCGAGGCTACTCGGCTGATCGAACGCTGGATCGGCGGCGCGGCGCGTTATGCGCATGCCTGAGTCAGCTAGCGGCTTTGCCCGCCGGCTCCGGTAAACTCATGGGCTGTCCCATCGCCTTGCCTGCTCATGACCCGACCGCAACTGCTGATCGATACCGACCCCGGCGTGGATGACGCGCTCGCCATCCTGATGGCGCATGCGCATGCCGATATCGCCGGGCTCAGCATTGCCGCGGGCAATGTCGGCGTCGGCCATACCGTGCGCAACGCCTGCACGCTGGTCGATTTGCTCGGCGCCAGCGTGCCGGTGTTCGCCGGTTGCGCCTCGCCGCTGGTGCGCGCGCCGGAAGAGGACGCCGCCTTCGTGCACGGCACGGATGGTTTCGGCGACGTCGGTTTCGGCGCGCCAACCGCACAGGCGCAAGACGAAGCGGCCGCGCTCGCGCTGCTGCGTCTGAGCCGCGAGCGGCCCGGCGAGCTGACCCTGGTGGCGCTGGCGCCGCTGACTAATCTGGCGCTGGCGTTGCGGCTGGACCCGACCCTGCCGCAGCGGGTCGCGCGCTTGGTGATCATGGGCGGCGCCGTCACCGGCCATGGCAACACCGGCAAGGTGCCGGCCGAATTCAATATCGGCTTCGATCCGGAAGCGGCCCATGTGGTGTTCGAGTCGTTCCCCGACTTCGATCTGGTCGACTGGGAAGCTACCTTGCGGCATGCCTTCGATGGCGCCGAGTTCGACCAGTGGCTGGCGGCGGGCGACCAGCGTGCCGAGTTCTTCGGCAAAGTGTTTGCGACGGCGCGCAGCTACAACGCCGCGCACGATCGCAGCGGGGTGATTGCCGCTGATGCACTGGCGATGGCGGTGGCGCTGGACCCGTCCATCGTGACCCGCAGCGAACGGCGCCACGTCGCGGTGGAGCTCGACGGCCGGCTCACCCGCGGCGCCACCGTGGTCGACTGGACCCGGCGGCTGGGCAAGCCGGCCAATGCGCGGATCGTGCTGGACGTGGACCAGGAGCGCTTCGCCGCGATGGTACGGCGCGCGCTCGGCGCGGCCTGAGCGTAGGGCGGGTTTGCCGGAACTTGCTCCAGCGGCCGCGGCTGGCTACAATGCCGCTCTTTTCTCCGCCGCTTTTGAGCCCGCCATGAAGCCCGATATCCATCCGAACTACAAGCAGGTGGTATTCCAGGACCTGTCGTCCGACTTCGCGTTCCTGACCAAGTCGACCATTTCCAGCAAGGAAACCATCAAGTGGGAGGATGGCAACGAGTATCCGCTGGTCAAGGTGGATATCTCCAGCCATTCGCACCCGTTCTACACCGGCAAGCAGAAGACGCTGGACGTCGGTGGCCGCGTCGACAAGTTCCGCCGCCGCTACGCGGGTGCCAGCAAGCCCTCTGCTGAGTGAACGCCGCGGGACCGCCGCCGGCGGTTCATCGACGAGGCAAGACTGATTGACCAAACGCGGGGCGAGTGCGAACTCGCCCCGCGTCTTTTCGTGGCCGCGATCGGCCGCGCCGCTAGCTGAGGCTGGCCGGAACGCCGGAACCTTGTGCGATAATCGACGGAGGAACAGTCGCCATGGCGGCTGTTGCATCGATGGCTTTCCCCAGGCCCGGTGCTTCCCATTCCCTCGCCGGCAGCTGCCGCTTTGCGGCGGCCCTGGCGACGACTTCTGCGAAGGAGATTTCCGTGTCCGATACAAAGATCGTCAAGCTGACCGATGAATCGAATAAACGCAGCAGCGAACTACCGCTGCTGAGCGGCACGCTGGGCCCCGACTGCATCGACATCGGCACGCTGTACAAAGATACCGGTCACTTCACCTACGACCCGGGTTACGGCAGCACCGCCAGCACCAAGAGCGCGATCACCTACATCGACGGCGACGAAGGCGTGCTGCTGTATCGCGGCTACCCGATCGAACAGCTGGCCGAGAAATCCAGTTTCCTCGAAGTGGCCTACCTGTTGCTCAACGGTGAACTGCCGAGCAAGGCCGAGTTCGACAGCTTCGACAACGAGATCACGCATCACACGATGATGCACGAGGCGCAAAAGAACTTCTTCCAGGGCTTCCACCACGATGCGCACCCGATGGCCATGCTGGCCGCCGCGGTGGCCTCGCTATCGGCGTTCTACCACGACGATCTGGATGTCGAGAATTCCGCCGACCGCAAGCTCGCCGCGATCCGCCTGATTGCGAAGATGCCGACGATCGCCGCAGCCTGCTACCGCTATTCGATCGGCTGGCCGTTCCGCTATCCGCGCAACAACCTCGCCTACGTCGACCGCTTCCTGCACATGATGTTCGAGGTGCCGAGCGAGCCGCTGGAGCTGAAACCGGTGGTGGCCAAGGCGCTGGACCTGCTGTTCATCCTGCACGCCGACCACGAGCAGAACGCTTCCACCTCGACCGTGCGGCTGGTCGGTTCGACCGGCGCCAATCCGTATGCCTCGGTCGCCGCCGGCATCACCGCGCTGTGGGGTCCCGCGCATGGCGGCGCCAACGAGGCGGTGCTGAAGCAGCTGAAGGAAATCGGTACTGCCGACCAGGTCGAGAAGGCCGTGCTGCGCGCCAAGGACAAGAACGACAGTTTCCGCCTGATGGGCTTCGGCCATCGCGTGTACAAGAATTTCGATCCGCGCGCGAAGATCATCCGCGAGATGACCCACAAGGTGCTGAACGATCTTGGCGTCAACGATCCGTTGTTGGAAGTGGCGATGAAGCTGGAAGAGGCGGCGCTGAAGGACGACTACTTCGTCGAGCGCAAGCTGTATCCGAACGTCGACTTCTACTCGGGCATCATCTACAAGGCGCTCGGCATCCCCACCGAGATGTTCACCGTGATGTTCGCCATCGCGCGCACCGCCGGCTGGATCTCGCATTGGATCGAACAGCATGAAACGCCCGGCGCGCGTATCGGCCGTCCGCGCCAGATCTACACCGGCGCCGACGTGCGCGACTACGTGCCTGCCGCCAAGCGCTAAGAGCGGTTTGTTTTTCGTCTTCTAACGCCCCGGTTCATGCCGGGGCGTTTTGTTTTCGGCGCAGTTGTCAGTATGCGGCGATAGCGCGTCGTAGGGCGTTACGGCAAGAACGGCGACGGCGCTTGCCACGGGCTCAATACCCGTCGCACTTCCGCGTCGATGCACGGGTCATCAATCGATGGCTTGGGAGTGTGCGTCGCCGTCCTCGTTGGCCAGCAGCGTGTTGAGCATGCTCAGCGACGCGCGCCGCATCGGCTTTTCGTCGACGCGGTCGAGCGGCGCCTGACGCAGCGCGTCACGCGGCAGCACGGTGAGGTCGAACGGCAGGCCGTCGGCGGCGAACAGCAGCACGCTGCAGTCCAGCGATTGGTCGCGATCCATGCGCAGGCGCCGGCTCTGCAACTCCGCCGGAATGCCGTATTCGTGCAGGAAGCGCAGCACGTCCTCGGCATCGTCGCTGAACACGTGCAGGCATACCGCCGAGTGCGCGTCGGCGGTGCCTTCGAGCACGCTGCCGACCAGCCGCGGTTCGTAGGCGACTAGGAATTGCATCGCTTCTGCAGCGGCCTCGCGGCGCTCGCGCAGGAGTTGCGGCTGACTGTCGGCGTGGAAAATGCGCTGGTGTTCGCGTAGCGCGTCTTCGATCTCGTGATTGCGTGGCAACGCCTGTGCGTCGAGCACACCGAGCCGCTGTGCTGCCTTGAGCTTGGCGTGGTGAAAATCGCGGATGCCGTGTTCGCTCATCAGCCGGGCGGCTTCCTGGGCGATGCGCAGACGCCGCCGCTGGGTGCGGTCTTCCGCGTGGATGCGATGGTGTTCGCCGCGTGTCATGCCGCGCTCCTGCACAATCGAATTCGCGCTAACCATCGCAGACTGGAGGCCGGAAGGCCAGTGGTCTGCGAGGTTTCTGATCAAAAAGGTTTCGATCAAAAGATGTCGTAGGCGTGCTGCTGGTCCTGGTCGTCCTGCTGTTGGTTGGCCTGCGCACGCAGGCGGTCGACATCTTCGACCTTGAACATTTCGGGCATGCTGTTCGGATCGCCGGCGGCCGCGGGCAGGCCGGAGCTGCGATTGATCTGCACCGTGCTGATGCCGGGCGGCATCGGCAGGGTATTCGACGGCACGCCCTTCAGCGCCGGGCCCATATAGTCCATCCAGATCGGCAGGGCGGCCTGCGCGCCGAATTCGCCCACGCCGCGCGACCGGCCGAGCGGGGTGAAATCGTCGAAGCCCACCCATACCGCGGTGGTGAGATCGCCGTTGAAACCGACGAACCATGCATCGCGATGATCGTTGGTGGAGCCGGTCTTGCCGGCCAAGTCGTCGCGGCCGAGCGCCTTGGCGGCGAAACCGGTGCCGCGCAGGATCACGTCCTTCATCAACGAGGTGACCAGGTAATCGTTGCGGATGTCGATCACGTGCGGCGCCAGCACCGGTGGGTGCGCGCCATCGTGCGCATCGGCGGGCAGCACCGCGTCGCCCAGATCGGCGCTGGTGGCGGCGGCAGCGGGCGCCGAACCGGCGGCGGCCACGGAATTGGCCGGTGCGCTCAGCATGTTGGCCGGTGGTGGTGCGGGCGGGCCGGCTTCCAGCAGGCGTTCCTGGCAGCTGCGGCAGGCGCGCGCGGGGTTGGCCTTGTACAAAGCCTTGCCGTCGCGATCGTCGATCTCGCTGACGAAGTACGGCGTGACCAGGTAGCCACCATTGGCGAACACGGCGTAGCCGCGGCTCATGCTCATCGGCGAGACGGAGGCGGTGCCCAGAGCCATCGACAGGTTCGGCGGCAGCGCGTCCAGCGCGAAGCCGAAGCGGGTGGCGTAGTCGCGTGCATAGCGCACGCCGATTGCGTCGAGCAGGCGCACCGAGACCAGGTTCTTCGATTTGACCAGCGCTTCGCGCAGGCGGATCGGGCCATCGAAGGTATTGTCGTCGTTCGCTGGCGTCCATACACCGCCGGGCTTGGACGGGTCCGGCAACGCCAGTGGTGCGTCGTTGACGATCGATGCCGGGGTGAACCCGCGTTCGAACGCAGCCGAGTAAATGTACGGTTTGAAGCTGGAGCCGGGCTGGCGAGCGGCCATCACGGCGCGGTTGAATTTGCTGCGCGAGAAGTTGAAGCCGCCGACCAACGCCTCGACCGCACCGTCCTCGGGATTGATCGAGCTGAGCGCGCCCTGCACCTTGGGCAACTGATCGAGCTGCCAAGCGCCCTTGTCGTCGTGCGACACTCGCACGATATCCCCGCGCTTGAGCACGCTGGCGACGTTCTTTGGTGCCGCGCCGATGCGCGAATCGCTGATGTAGGGCCGCACCCAGCCCATCGCGGCCATGCCGAGCTGCGCGCTTTCGTGGGCGGACAGATAAACCGTCGCCTCGTCGCCGCTCACCGCCGTGACGATGCCGGGCTGCAAGCTGTTGACGCTGCTGTAGCTGGACAGCACGCGGTCGTAGTCATCGGTGCTGCTGTCGGCCGCCAGCTCTTGGTGTGCCTCCGGACCGCGCCAGCCATGCCGGTGGTCGTAATCGATCAGGCCCTTGCGCAGGGCCTCGGCGGCGAACAGTTGGCGGTCGCTGTGCAGGGTGGTTTTCACCACATAGCCTTCGGTCAGCGCGTCGTTGCCCAGCTTGTCGAGCACTTGTAGCCGCACCATCTCGGCCAGGTAGGGCGCGTCCAGTTCGATCGCCTGTTCGTGTGCGTAGGCCCCGTTCGGTTCGGCCACGGCCTGGGCGTACTCGTCCTGGTTGATGTAATGGTTGTTGAGCATCTGCCCGAGCACCCAGTTGCGCCGCGCCAGCGCGCGCTTGGGGTTGTTCAGCGGATTGACTACTGACGGCAGCTGGAAGGTGGAGGCGATCATCGCGCACTCGGCCACGCTCAGCTGGTCCAGTGTTTTGCCGTAGTAGTACTCGGCCGCCGCGGCGACGCCATAGGAGCGGTGGCCGAGAAACATCTTGTTGAGGTACAGCTCGAGGATCTGATCCTTGCCGAACTCATGCTCCATGCGCAGGGCGATGAAGATCTCGGTGAGCTTGCGCGAGTACAGCTTTTCCGGACTAAGGAAGAAGTTGCGCGCCACCTGCTGGGTGATGGTGGAGCCGCCCGGGCCCTTGTCGCCGCCGGAGACGATCACATGCCAGCCGGCACGCGCGATGCCATGCCAGTCCACCCCGGGGTGGTTGTAGAAGTCGGCATCCTCGGCCGACAGTACGGCGTGCTTCAGGCGTTCGGGCACATTCGCGATGGCCACTGGGATGCGTCGCGTTTCGCCGAAACTGGCGATCAGCTTGCCGTCCGCGCTGAGCACGCGCAGCGGCACCTGCATATGGTAATCGCGCAGCACCGCCACCGACGGCAGGCCCGGCGCGATCAGCCAGTAGGCCACGCCCAGCGCGCCGACCACGAGCAGCAGGCCGGTGAAAGCCAGGATCAGGGCCCAGCGCAGTAGACGTTTCAGAATTCGCATGAGGTTCGCATTGAGCGGGAACGGACGCGGGCAATCGGGCCCGGGCAGAATCAGGGCGCAGTATAGAGGTTGGGGCACTCGGCACGGCGCTGCCGGTGGCTGGGGCAAACCATCCGGCTCAGCGCGATGCGCCAATTGTGCGTGCCATCACGCGCCGGCGTCGAGAAACTGCGCGTAGGCCGTTGCCATTACGTTAATTTCCGGATTTAATGCCGACTGCGCGCTGATCAGTCGCTGATCCGGCGGGGCAAAGGGGATAGGGGGAATACCGTGGGGCTCTTTACACCCAAGACGCCGCCGCTGATCGGTGTCGATATAAGTTCGACCGCGGTCAAGCTGCTGCAGCTCAGCCAAGCCGGCGGTCGTTACCGTGTGGAACACTACGCGGTCGAGCCATTGCCGCCGAATGCCGTCGTCGAGAAGAACATCGTCGAGATCGACGCTGTCGGCGAAGCGATCCGCCGAGCGCTGTCGCGCTCCGGCTCCAAACTCAAGCATGCTGCGGCTGCCGTGGCCGGGTCGGCGGTTATCACCCGTGTCATCCCGATGCCGAGCGACCTGTCCGACGACGACCTGGAAGGGCAGATCCAGGTCGAGGCGAACCAGTACATTCCCTATCCGATCGACGAAGTGAGCCTCGACTACGAGGTGCTCGGTCCGGTCCGTGACAACCCCGAAATGAACAACGTGTTGCTCGCCGCCTCGCGCACCGAGAACGTCGACATGCGCATAGCCGCGCTCGAACTGGGCGGCTTCACTGCACGTGTCGTCGATGTCGAGGCGTTCGCGATGGAGAACGCGTTCGGCATGATCTCCGACCAGCTCAATGTCGGTCGTGACGCCCTGGTGGCGGTGGTGGACATCGGCGCCACCATGACCACGCTGTCGGTGCTGCGCAACCAGCGCACCATCTATTCGCGCGAGCAAGTGTTCGGCGGCAAGCAGCTCACCGACGAGATCATGCGCCGCTACGGCCTGTCCTACGACGAGGCCGGCCGCGCCAAGCGCAAGGGCGGCCTGCCGGAATCCTATGAAAGCGAAGCCTTGGAGCCGTTCAAGGAATCGTTGATCCAGCAGATCAGCCGCCTGCTGCAGTTCTTCTTCGCCGGTAGCGAATACAGCAAGGTCGACCAGGTCGTGCTGGCCGGCGGCTGCGCCTCGATCGAGGGCATCGCTCCGATGCTGGAAGGCCAGCTGGGCGTGCCGTGTGTGGTGGCCAATCCACTGGCCCGCATGTCGTTGTCGCCGCGGGTACAGGCACAGGCCCTCGCGCAGGATGCTCCGGCGTTGATGATCGCGGTCGGTCTCGCGCTGAGGAGTTTTGACTGATGGCCCATATCAACCTGTTGCCCTGGCGCGCCGCGCGCCGCAAGCAGCGACAGCGTGAGTTCTTCATGCAGCTCGGTGCCGCGTTTGCGGCGGCGATATTGTGCATTCTGCTGTGGGCGATCGGGATGGGCCTGCGCATCGACAACCAGAACGAGCGCAACGCGTACCTGCAGGACGAGATCAAGCAGCTCGACGAACGCATCGCCAAGATCAAGGATCTGGACGCCGTGCGTCAGCGCCTGCTGGCGCGCAAGTCGATTATCGAGCAGCTGCAGGCCAGTCGCTCGCAGATGGTGCATCTGTTCGACGAGCTGGTGCGCACGATTCCGCCCAGTGCGCGGCTGGCCGCGCTGAAGCAGAACGGCGATTCGCTGTCGCTGGACGGCGTGGCCCAGTCCAACGCCAGCGTGGCCGAATACATGCGCAACATCGAAGCCTCGCCATGGATGGGGCATGCCGACCTGCGCAAGACCGAGAACAGCCATGATTCCTCGCGCATGCCTTACGCATTCGGCCTGGATGTAGCGCTTAGCCGGCCGAAGACCGACGATGCGGCAACCGGTGGTGCCACGGTCGCCTCCGGGGCGGCGCCAGCTACTGCGCATAGCGCCCTCATGCCGGCGGCGCCGGCCCCGGTCGGCACCGCCGCGGCGCGCCAGGTGGTGACAGATGTGGTGAGGGGCATCGCCACCGTGCCGCCCAAGCCGAATGCGGCCGCTGCGACGAACGCTGGCAAGCCTGCATCCGCGGCCAGCGCGGGAGCGAAGCCATGAGTTTCATTACCGATCTGCGCAATCTCGACCGCAACAACATTGGCGGTTGGCCGAAATCGATCAAGATTTTCTTCACCGCGTTGGTGTTCGTGGTGGTCGTGTTCTTCGGCTGGTATCTGCACGTGAGTGACCAGCAGGACGAACTGGCCACGCTCACCACCAAAGAAGAATCGCTGAAGCAGGAGTTCTCGGAGAAGCAGGCGAAGTCCGTCAATCTCGAGGCGCTGCAGATGCAGCTCAACGAGATGCAGGACATGTTGAGCCAGCTGCTGCGCCAGCTGCCCAGCAAGACCGAGATGCCTGAGTTGCTGGTGGACATCTCACAGACCGCGCTGTCGGCCGGCCTGGAAACCGAGCTGTTCCAGCCCGGTGCGGAGACCGCCAAGGATTTCTACGCCGAGAAGCCGATCACCTTGCGCATGGTCGGCACCTACCATCAGTTCGGTACCTTTATCAGTGGCGTCGCCTCGCTGCCGCGGGTGGTCATTCTCACTCTGCACGACGTATCGCTGACGCCGGTCGATGCTGGCAAGGGCAAGCCGGGTGCCGATGCGCCTGCCAACGGCAGACTGATACTGCAAGGCACGGTGAAGACCTACCGCTACCTCGAAGATGACGAGAGCGCCGATGGCAAGGCCAAGAAAGCCGCCGCCAAGGGGGCCAAGTCATGAGCCGGGCGAGCATGATCAATCCGACCCGTATGATGCGGATGTTCCTGTTGCTTGGCACGGTGTTGCTGCTCTGCAGCTGTGGCAGCAACTCGGACTTGCACGACTGGGTCACCCAGGAAAAAGCCAAGAAGGGTGCGCCGATCCCGCCGCTGCCGGTGATCAAGACCTTCGAAACCTTCCAGTACAAGGATCAGGACCAGCGCGATCCGTTCAGCCCGAGCACGGCCGAGCTGCAACCGAGCACATCGGGCAGCGGTCCTCGCCCGGACCAGGATCGGCCGAAGCAGCCGCTGGAAATGTTCGCGCTGGACAGCTTGAAGATGGTGGGCACGGTGGGGGCCGGTGCCGGCATGGAGGTGCTGGTGAAAGACCCCGGTGGCGTGATCCATCGCGTGCACCGCAATGAATATCTGGGCCAGAACTATGGTCGGGTCACCGCGATCAGCGATGACCATATCGACCTGGTTGAACTGGTTTCCAACGGTAGTGGTGGCTGGATGGAGCGTCCGGCCAGCATCGCGCTCGGCGACAAATAGGTAGACAGGGGCTGATGCCATGACCAATCCGAACAACGCCGCTCAACACAGCCGCGCCCACGCTCCATCCAAACAGAACCACTCCCTCCAAGGCCGTGTAATGCGCCAAGTCAGCCGCTATCTGCTCTCGCATTGTCTGCTCCTGCTGTTCGTCGGCATGCTCTGGGCGAATGCGGCAGCCGCCGCCACACTGAAGGACGTCAGCGCCAATACGCTCCCCGGCGGCCGCCTCGAGCTGCGCCTGAATTTCAGCGGCGGCGTACCGCAACCAAAGATATTCACCACCAGCAACCCGCCGCGCATCGCCATCGATTTCGCCAATACCGACAGCACGGCGCAGCGGCGTACCAACCTTAATCAGGGTACCGCGACGGGCATCACCACCGTAGCGGCCGGCGGCCGTACACGTGTGCTGGTCGATCTGGTGCGCGAATCGACCTTCCACTCTCGCGTTGAAGGTAATGCGCTGGTCCTGACCATCAACAACGGTAACGAGGCAGGCAATATCAGCACGGCCACCATCATCGATCCGTCCAAGGCGCTGCCGTCGGCGATGACCGGCACCAACGTTTCGAACATCGATTTCCGCCGTGGCCCGAACGGCGAAGGCCGCGTGTTGATCAACTTCGACGGCCCTGGTGGCAATGCCGATATGCATCGGCAGGGCGACAAGCTGCTGGTGACGATCGATCATGCGAACCTGCCGCCAAAACTGGCGCAGCGGCTCGATGTGCTTGATTTCGCCACGCCGGTGCAGACCATCGTGACACGCGCCGGCAATGGCGGCGGTGCGCACATGGAGATCGCGATCAAGGGCAATGTGGATACGTCCTCGTATCAGACCGGTAACCAGTACGTAGTCGAGGTCTCGCCGAAGAAGCAGACACCGGAAGAGGCGGCCAAGCTGGCAAAGAGCCAGGAGCCGGTGTACAGCGGCAACCGTGTCACCTTCAACTTCCAGGACATCCCGGTACGCTCTGCGCTGCAGCTGCTGGCCGACATCTCCGGCCTGAACTTGGTGGCTTCGGATAGCGTCTCCGGCAGCGTCACCTTGCGCCTGGTCAACGTGCCGTGGGACCAGGCATTGGACGTGGTGCTGCGTGCGAAGGGCCTGGACAAGCGCCGCAACGGCAACGTGATCTGGATCGCGCCGCAGAAAGAATTGGCCGACTACGAGCAGAGCGTGGCCACGGCGCGGCTGAAGGCCGATGACAACGCCGAGCTGGTCACCGATTACGTGCCGATCAGCTATGGCAAGGCTAAGGACATCGCCAAGCTGCTGACCACCGGCAGCATGTCGGGCACCGGCGGTGGCAGCGGCGGCGGCGGCGGCGGCATCACCACCGGATTTCTGTCGTCGCGCGGCAGCGTGTCGTACGACGAACGTACCAACACCCTGCTGATCAACGACAACCCGGAAAAGATCCGTCAGTTGCGTGAAATGATCGCTGTGCTGGACAAGCCGGTGCAGCAGGTTCTGATCGAATCGCGCGTGGTGATCGCCACGGACGATTTCACGCGCGAGCTGGGCGCCAAGTTCGGTATCAATGCGAACCGGATCAATCCCAGTGGGCAGACCATCAGCGTGGGCGGTGGCCTGGTGTCCTCCGCTACCGCAACGGGAAGCACGGCCACGGGGACCAGCAACAGCATCAGCAGTATCACTGGCACGAATCTTCTGAACGTGAACCTGCCGCCGACCACGGCTGGCGGTGGTATCGCGTTGTCGCTGCTCGGCAAGAACTATGCACTTGACCTCGAGCTAGATGCATCGCAGACCGAGGGTCGCAGCGAAGTGATTTCCAGCCCGCGTGTGATCACCGCCAACCAGCAGGAAGCGGTAATTCGCCAGGGCCAGGAAATCGGCTATGTCACCTATCAAAACAGCACCAGTAGTGCTCCGGGTGCCGGCACGGCTACCGTGCAGTTCAAGGATGCGGTGCTGGAACTGAAGGTAACGCCGACCATCACCGCTGACAGCCGCATCTATCTCGCGATCAATGTGAAGAAAGATGCCCTGGATCATTATCAGGATGTACCGGGTAGTGGCTCGGTGCCGGTCATCAACACGCAAGAGGTCAATACCTCCGTCTTAGTCGATAACGGCCAGACCGTGGTGCTTGGCGGCATCTATGAAGTCACCAAGAACAACGCAGCCGTCAAGGTGCCCGGACTTGGCGACATTCCGGGCATTGGCGCTCTGTTCCGGCACACCACGCGCACCAACGACAAGGGCGAGCTGTTGATCTTCGTTACGCCGCGCATCCTGAGCGATACCCTGCAGTAAGCGTTGCAGTTCAACAGATAGCAAAAAGGGCGGCCAAGAGCCGCCTTTTTTGTGGCTCGTGTCCAGCGGATGCGCTGACTCCGCCCGCGCCGGGTCGCCTGATCGCGCATCCGGCCCTAAACTTCTCGTCCCGCGCGCTGTCAACAGCCGCACGATGTTCTACGGATGCCCATGATGGATACACCCCACGTCGATACGCCGAATCGCCTGCAGCAGGCGTTCGCGCAGCTCAATGAGAGCCTCCAGCAAAGCATCATCGGTCAGCCGCACCTGGTGTGCTGCCTGCTGGTGGCCTTGCTGGCGGACGGCCATTTGCTGGTCGAGGGCGCGCCGGGCCTGGCGAAGACCACAGCGGTAAAGGCCTTGGCGGGTAGCATCCAGGCGGATTTCCATCGCGTGCAGTTCACCCCGGATCTGCTGCCGGCCGATCTCACCGGTACTGACGTATTTCGTCCGCAAAGCAGCGTGTTCGAATTCGAGCGTGGTCCGCTGTTCCACAACATCGTGCTCGCCGACGAGATCAACCGCGCGCCGGCCAAGGTGCAGTCGGCCCTGCTCGAGGCGATGGGCGAACGCCAGATCACCGTCGGCCGGCATACCTGGCCGCTGCCCGAATTGTTCATGGTGATGGCGACGCAGAATCCGATTGAGCAGGAAGGCACCTTCGCACTACCGGAAGCGCAACTCGATCGTTTCATCATGCACGTGACGATCGGTTATCCCGATGCCACCGCCGAACTGGCGATCCTGCAGCTCGCGCGCGAACAGGCGCGCCGCCATTCCTCCCCACAACCACCGACCACGCCGGGCCTGAGCCAAGCCGACGTGTTCGCCGCGCGCGAGGCGGTGCAGGCCGTGCACATGGCGCCGGCGCTGGAAACCTATCTCACCCAATTGGTGCTGGCCAGCCGCGACGCCGGCCGTTACGGCGCGGAACTGAAGCGCTGGATCGCCTGGGGTGCCAGTCCGCGCGCCACCATCGCGCTCGACCGTTGTGCCCGTGCGCATGCATGGCTATCCGGCCGCGACTTTGCGCTACCGGAAGACGTGCACGCGATCGCCCACGAAGTGCTGCGTCATCGCGTGCTGCTCAGCTACGAGGCCGAGGCCGAGGGCGTGCGTCCGGATCAAGTGATCGCGCGGCTGCTGGATCTCGTGCCCCTGCCGTGAGTGCGGTCCTGTCCAACCGGAAGAGCTCCGAAGGCAGCGTGCAGGTATCGCTGGCGGAGCTCGTCGCCTTGCGTGCGCGCATCGCGCGCATCGCGCTGCCGCCGCTGGACAGTCGTGCCGCGCATGCCGGCCAGCAGTTCAGCCGTCTATACGGCCGCGGCATGGACTATGCTGAGTCGCGTATCTACCAGCCCGGCGACGACGTGCGCCGGATGGACTGGCGGCTCACCGCGCGCAGCGGCAAGCTGCATACTAAGCTGTTCCAGGAAGAGCGCGAAAATCGGCTGCTGGTGCTGCTGGACACCCATGCCAGCATGCGCTTCGGCACACGTGTGCGCTTCAAGTCGGTGCAGGCCGCACGGGCCGCCGCACTCGCCGCGTGGTGCGCGGTGCGCGCCGGCGAGCGGGTCGGCCTGATGAGCTTCGGCGAGCCGCATCCGATGCTGCGTCCACGCGCCGGCGTGCGCGGCGCATTGGCTTTGTGCGGTGCCTTGGCCGAATGGGGTGCGCAACCGCCGGTCGGGCCGCTGTCGACTGAGCCGTTGTCCGATGCGCTGCTGCGCGCGAACCGGCTCATGCACGGCGCCAGTCGCGTGCTGCTGATCAGCGACGGGTTGAGTTGCGACGAGGCCGCGCGCGGTCGGCTACTCGACCTGTCGCGGCATGCCGGTATTCGCGTGCTGGTAGTGGCCGATGCGCTGGAGCTGCAGTTGGCGCCGGCCGGTCGTTATCCGCTGGAGCACGCCGGCGTGCAGCGCGAAGTGGCCTTGCACACCGAACGCCAGCGTCGCGATTTGCAACGCGTCCTCGGCGCGGGTGCGATGCGTCTGACCGGCATGGCGAACATGCTCGGCCTGCCTTGCCGCAGCATCGATACCGCCGCCGATCCGCTGGAGGCGATCACTGCATTGCTGACGGTGACCAAACGCGTGCGGCGAGGCGCGACACGATGAGCGATGCGCCGATGAACAATCTCCCGGCCGGCGCGCCCGCATCCGTTCGTAGCGCCGCCGCACCAGCCGACGGCAGTACGCTGGTATTACGCGATATCCATCTACCGCCCGGTCCACCATGGTGGCCGCCGGCGCCGGGTTGGTGGGGACTGACCGGCGTGTTGTTGCTGGCGACCGCGGCGGCAGTACTACTGTGGCGTCGTCGTGAGCGGCGCTATCGACAGCATGCGCAGATCCTCGCCGAGATCGATCGGCTGGCCACGGCCGACGATGCCGAACTGGCCGTCGGCCTGCATCAATGGTTGCGCCGTGCCGCGCGCGCCTACGCGCCTGAAGCGGTTCGTCTGCGCGGTGCAGCCTGGCGTGAGGTATTGGCGCAGGTGCCGGTCGACGACACCACGCTGGATCAATTGATGCTGCTGGAGCAGCGCATGTACTCGCCGACTGCTGCATTTGATCGCGATGACGCGCTCGCGGCGACGCGGCGCTGGATGACGCTGGCCTTGCGCCAGCGGCCGAAGCCAGGATCGCTCACGACGGAGTCGGCGCATGCCTGAGTTCGCCTGGCCCTGGTTGTTCCTGTTGTTGCCGTTGCCGTGGCTGCTGCGACGCCTGTTGCAGCCGGCAGCGCCGGGTCAGGCCTTGCACCTGCCGCATCCAGGTTTGCAGCTGACCCATCTGGCCAACCAGACGACCCGTGGCGTCACGCCGTGGCTGCTGGTGCCTGCGTGGTTGTGCCTGCTGGTCGCAGCGGCACGGCCGCAATGGATCGGCCCACCGCAGGCGCAGCAGCGCAGCGGCCGCGCCTTGATGCTGGCGGTCGATCTCTCCGGCAGCATGCGTACCGGGGATATGGACTTGGCCGGCCAAGCGGTGAGTCGCTTCGGCGCGGTCGAGGCGATCGCCGGCGACTTCATCGCGCGCCGCAGCGGCGACGAGATGGGCCTGGTGTTGTTCGGCAGTCGCGCATTCCTGGTCACGCCACTCACTTACGATCTGTCGGCGGTGCGCGCCCAGCTGCAGAGTGCAGTGATCGGACTGGCCGGCACCGAGACGGCGATCGGCGACGCCATCGCGGTGGCGGTGAAGCGACTCGCCGCGATGCCCGAGCAAGCGCGCGTGATCGTGCTGCTGACCGACGGCGTCAACAATCAGGGCGTCGCTCCGCTGGAGGCGGCAAAAGCAGCCAAGGCGGCGGACGTGCGCATCTACACCATCGGTATCGGCGCCACCGCGATGCGCGTGCCGGACCTGTTCGGCAGCCATGTGGTGAATCCGTCGGCCGATCTCGACGAGGGCATGCTCACCGCGATCGCGACGCAGACCGGCGGCAGGTTTTTCCGCGCCACCGACAGCCGTCAGCTGGCCGATGCCTATCGCGCGATCGACGCGCTTGAGCCCATGCCGCAACAAGGGCCAACCCTGCGTCCGCGGCATGAACTGTTCCGCTGGCCGCTCGGCCTCGCTGTGCTGCTTCTGCTACTGGCGCTGGTGCCGCGTATCGCGAACGACCGCTTGGCGCTCGCTCGCGACGAGGCAGGGCCGCATCGATGAGCGCGCTGCTGCACGACTTCCACTTCCTACGGCCCTGGTGGCTTCTCGCATTGCTGGCCTTGCCACTGGTGGCATGGCTCGGCACGCGGCGCGATCCCGCACGCCGGGAACTGTCGCGGATCGTCGACGCAGCCCTACTGCCACATTTATTGCATGGTCGCGCGGAGCACCGCGGCCTGCCGGTGGGGTTGTTCGCGCTCGGCTGGACGCTGTGCGCGCTGGCGATGGCTGGACCGAGCTGGAATCGGGTCGCGCAGCCGCTGTATGCGCAGCGCGCGGCGCAGGTGGTGGCGATCTCGCTGTCGCAGCACATGTTGGCGCGCGACATGGCGCCGAGCCGACTCGATCGCGCGCTGTACAAGACGCGCGCTCTGCTGGGCAGCAACCGCGACGGCCTCAACGGCCTGATCGGCTATGCCGGCGAGGCGTTTGTGGTAGCGCCGCTGACCACCGACGCGCGCAGCCTGGACGACCTGCTCGAGGCGATGGCGCCGGACACCATGCCGGTCGACGGCGACGACGCGGCCGCGGCGATCCGACAAGGCGTAACGATGCTCCACGATGCGAAAGCCGGCGGCGGCTCGATTGTGCTGATCACCGACGATGTCGATGCGGATGCCGAGGCCGCCGCGCGCGCGGCGCATGCCGATGGGATCAGCGTCTCCGTGCTCGGCGTCGGTACCCCACAGGGCGGTCCGATCGCGCAGGGTGATGGTAGCTTCCTGCACGATGCGCGCGGCAACATGGTGCTCGCGCAGCGCAATGACGGCGCACTGAGCGGACTGGCCAGCGCCGGCGGCGGCCGCTATATCGCAATGAGCGGCGACGCGGCCGACATCGCGGCCTTGCGCGCGACCTTGCATGCCGACGATGCGCCAGCGCAGGTCGCCGACCTCACTGGCGACGAGTGGCAGGATCGTGGCCCTTGGCTGTTGCTGCCGGTCGTGTTGATCGCAGCGCTGGCGTTCCGGCGCGGTTGGTTGCTGGTGCTGCCGTTGGTGTTGCTGCCGCTGCTGCCCGGACGTGCCAGCGCATCGGGTTGGAGTGACTGGTGGCAGCGGCCGGATCAGCAGGCCGCGCAGGCCTTGCGTGCAGGCGACGCGGCCAGGGCACAGCAGCTGGCTAGCGATCCAGCATTGCGCGGCGCGGCGGCCTATCGCGCCGGCGACTATCCTGTCGCGGCGAACGCCATGTCGAAAGCAACTGGCAACGACGCGCCGTACAACCTCGGCAATGCGCTGGCGAAGCAAGGCCAATATCCGCAGGCGATCGAAGCCTACGACCGCGCGTTGAAACTCGATCCGCACAATGCCGACGCCAAGGCCAATCGCGATGCGGTCGAGGCGGCCATGCGCAAGCAGCAACAGCAGGACCAGGATTCGGCGAAGAACGACAAGGACAAAAAGGAGCACGGCAAGGGTCAGCAATCCGACAGCAAGAATGGTTCGGGCCAATCGCAGAAAGGCGAGCAGCAGAATCCGCCCGCACAGGATCAGGATCCATCCGCCGCCGAGCACAAGCCGGCGCAGTCCGGCCAGGATGCGAAGCAGGGCCAGGCCGGCAAAGATGCTTCCTCCGCCGATCCACACGACGCCGGCAACCATGCGCAGGCGCCGCCGCAGACGGCGCAGGAGCAGGCCGCCGAACGCGCGCGCGCGGCGCAGGCACAACAGGCCTTGCAGAAGCAGATGGACCAGGCCTTGGGTGGGAAAGCAAGCGCGCGCGCCGAAACGCCGAAGAATCATGAGCTGGGTGCGACCGCCACGGACGATCCCGAAGCGAAACTGCCGGCTGACGTGCGGCAGACCTTGCAGCGTGTACCGGACGATCCAGGCGCGCTGCTGCGCCGGAAGTTCGATCTGGAATACCGTCAGCGCCACGGCGGTGCGCCGCCCCCGGAGGATCAGCCTTGATGTTTTCGGCTCCAAGGTTTTCGCGTGCCACATCTCGGAGCCCGTGGCTTCGTCCGAGCTGCACCCTGTTGTTCGTGCTGCTGCTGGCGCCCATGCTCGCACGAGCCACATCGGCACAGGCCACACTCGACCGCAGTACCGCGCAGCTCGGCGAGACGGTGACGCTGAATTTGCGCGTTGACGGCGGCGGCAGCGCGTCCCAGTCCGACATTGCGCCGCTGGCCCAGGACTTCACGATACTCAATAGTTCCGGTCATCCCAGCGTGAGCATCGTCAACGGTGTGCCGCATGTGGAGCTGATCATCGGCGTCGCGCTGCAGCCGAAACGCACCGGCACGTTGACGATTCCATCGCTGACCATTGCCGGCAGTCGCACGGAGCCGCTGCAGCTGGAGGTGACGGCGCCGGATCCGCACGCTAGCGCCGATAGCGGCGAGAATGTCTTCATGGAGGCGACGGTCGATGCCGCGCATGCCTACGTGGGTCAGCAGATGTTGTTCACCGTACGCCTGTATTTCACCGGCAACCTCAACAGCGGCTCGCTGGAAGATCCATTGCTGCCCGGCGTCGACCTGCGCCGATTGACTGACGACCTGGACTATCAGACACAACGCGGCAACCGCACCTACAACGTGCTGGAACGCCGCTACGCGCTGATTCCGCAGCAGGCTGGGCACATCCAGATTCCGCCGGTGAGCTTCCGCGGCGTAGCGATCGATCCGAACGATATCAACAGTTTCATCGACGGTGGCACGTCGGTGACAGTGCAGTCACGGGCGCTAAGCATCGACGTGCAGGCCGCGCCAGCCCATGACGACCACGCGCGCTGGCTGCCGGCACGCAAGCTCGAACTGTCGCTGGACGGTGCCCCCGCACATACCGAACTGCGCGTCGGCCAGCCGCTCAACCTAACCATGAACCTGCGCGCCACCGGGCTGCCTTACGAGACACTGCCGGACCTCAGTCTGCCGACGATCGACGGCGCCACGGTGTATCCGGACAAACCGGTCACGCGAACGCGTAGTGACGGTCAGTGGCTGCTCGGCGAGCGTCAGCAGAGTTTCGCCATCGTGCCCGAACGTGCCGGTACACTAGTCATTCCGGAAACCACACTGCACTGGTTCAACGTGCTCACCGGCAAGCCGGAGATTGCACGCATCCCGGCGCAGCAGTTCAGCGTGTTGGCTGTGCCTGGAACGGTGGCGGCTACGGTGTCACCGGCGGTGTCGGCAACATCTGCGTCTACAAGCCCGGCGGCATCCACGACTGTTACCGGCGCAGATGGCACGCCATGGCGCTGGATCGCTTTGGGCAGTCTGGCCTTGTGGCTGCTCAGCCTGGTCGCCTGGCTGCTATGGCGACGGCCGCGTGCCGGCACTGTGGCAACGACGCCATCGGCGCTCCCATCAATACGCGAGGCGCGCCAGGCATTCCTGCGTGCAGCAACGGGTAGCGATGCGGCGCAGCAGGCGCAGCGCCTGCTCGCCTGGGCACGCGCAGAGCGACCGGCGTTGCAGAATCTGGGCGAGCTGTCGGAACAGCTTGCCGCCGAGGCGCAACGCATGGCGATTGCTGCCCTGCAGCGACGGCTCTATGCGCCGACCCGCGCAACGGGCAGCGATCCCGATCTCGTCGCGGCCTTCAAGTCCGGCTTCGCCTGGCGCGAACGCGGCGTTGCCGCCGACGGCAACGACCCCTTGCCGCCGCTATATCCGTTCAAGCTCGATCGTTGAACGGCGTGATCGTCATGTGCCGAGCTCAGCCTGTTCGAGCGCGTCGTGCAGTATCGTCTCCATCGAAGCGCTGAAGGCGCATAGCACCACGCGCATCGCATCAGCCGTTGTCAGTGCATCGCGCAACACGTTCACCGTGATGGCTGCCGCCGCTACGGGTGGATAACCATAGATGCCACAACTGATCGCGGGAAACGCGATCGATGTTGCATGCACTTCCGTGGCGCAGCGCATGCATGCGTGATAGCAGCTCGCCAGCAGCTCCGCCTCGTGGCGGTCACCGCCATGCCAGATCGGCCCGACGGTGTGAATGATGTGCCGCGCCGGCAGCGCGAAGCCGAGCGTGATGCGCGCGTCGCCGGTCGGGCAGCGCACGCCGGGAGCAATCTCCGGCAAGGCGCGGCACGCGTTCAACAGGCCAGGGCCTGCGGCGCGATGGATCGCGCCATCGACGCCGCCGCCGCCGAGCAGGCCAGGGTTGGCTGCGTTGACGATGGCGTCGACCTGCAGCCGGGTGATGTCGCCGCACACGATCTCGATGGACATGGATCACCTGTTGGGCGGAGCGATGCCCTAGCTTGCAAGGGCCATCCCGCGCGGTAAAGATGGGGCGCATGGAAACCGAAGATATTTCTTTCAGCTATCTGTTGAACGATGTGACCTTGCTGCTGCGCAAGCACTTCGATCGGCGCGCGGTGGAGTTTGGTCTGACCCGCGCGCAATGGCGCGCGACCAAGATGCTGCATCATCGCGAGGGACTGCGGCAAAACGAATTGTCCGAATATCTGGAGATGGAGCCGATCGCGGTGGGCCGGGTGATCGACCGCCTGCAGTCCGCGGGCTTCGTCGAGCGCCGTGCCGATCCGAAGGATCGCCGCGCCTGGCGGCTGTATCTCACCGCGCAGGCGCACGAGGTGATGGAAGGCATGGAGCGGATCGCGCGCGGCCTGCGCCGCGACGCCACGGCCGGTATCGCGGTGGGCGAGCTGCAGCAGGCCTTGGCGGTGATCGAGCGGATCAAGGAAAACCTGCAGAGGCTCGATCAGCCGGCGGCGATCGGCTCCTGAAAATGCATAACCGGTACCGATGGCCCATGGCAGGCATGCCATCACGCGGCATAGTGGTGGGAACAACATGCGCCGGGTAAACCGATGGGGAGCGATCGCGTTCTAGTGGGTTTAGCCTGCGCGAAAGATGGCTGTGCAGGCATGCCGGCACGATATTGTCGCCCGCTTCGCCCGCAGGCCGACGCCCGCTAAGGACGAGAATCCCAACCGCATGACCTGGAAAAAAATCGTACTCATCGTGGTCGCACTGGCCGTCGTCGTCGGTCTGTTGCGCTGGTATCAGCACCATGCGGCGGAGGACAAGCCGACCAAGGCCGCAGTGGCCGTGCCGGTGAAGGTGGCGACCGCGACGCAGGGTGATGTGGATCTCGCGCTGACCCAGGTCGGTAGCGTGCAGCCGTGGTCCACCGTCAGCGTGAGTTCGCAAGTAGACGGCCAACTGCAGTCGCTCGGCTTCGCGCCTGGCGCGCACGTGCGCAAGGGCCAGGTGATCGCGCAGATCGATCCGCGCCTGCTGCAGGCGCAGGTGAATCAGGCGCGCGGCACCGTCGCACGCGACCAGGCCAACCTGGTCAAGGCCAAGTCCGACATCGCGCGCTACCTGCCGCTGCTCGCGAAGGGCTACGTGGCGCAGACCGATGTTGATGCCTACAAGAACAATCTCGGCGTCGCCGAGGCCGCGCTGCAGTCGGATCGCGCCGCGCTGGAACTGGCGCAGACGCAGCTCGGCTTCACGCGCATCGTGGCGCCGTTCGACGGCGTGCTTGGCGCGCCGCTGGTCTATCCGGGCGCGGTGATCACCGCCAACAGCACCGGCATCGTGGTGCTCAACCAGACCGATCCGGTGTGGGTGGCGTTCGCCCTGCCGCAGGACAGCCTGCCGGCGGTGAAGCAGGCGCAGGCGCGCGGCCCGGTCAGCGTGCTGGCGCATGTCGAGGGCGACAACAGCAAGCCGAGCAGCGGCACGCTGGACTTCATCAACAACGCGGTCGACACCACCACCAGCACGATCACGCTGAAGGCGCGCTTCGCGAATGCCGACGAGCGGCTCACGCCCGGCCAGTTCCTCAACGTGACGCTGCCGACCGCACGCATCCCGAACGCGGTCTCGGTGCCGGTAGTGGCGCTGCAGAGTTCGAGCAACGGCAGCTTCCTGTTCGTGGTGAAGTCGGATATGACCGTCGAGCAGCGGCCGGTGACGACCGGCACCAGCACCGCCGATCGCGTGGTGATCGACAAGGGCCTCGGGGTGGGTGAGCGTGTGGTCACCGACGGCCAGCTGCAGCTGGTCAATGGCAGCCACGTGCGCGTTGGCACTGGTTCGTGAGGGCAGCGGCCGTGAGGATCCTCGCGTGAACTTGCCAGAACTCTGCATCCGCCGCCCGGTGATGACCACGCTGCTGATGGCGGCCTTGCTGGTGTTCGGCCTCGTCGCCTATCCGCAGCTGCCGGTGAACGAGCTGCCGAACGTCGACTTTCCGACCATCAGCATCTCGGCGAGTCTGCCCGGCGCGTCGCCGCAGACGATGGCTTCGGCGGTGGCGACGCCGCTGGAGTCACAGCTGTCGACCATCGCCGGCATCAGCCAGATGAGTTCGACCAGCGCGCTCGGCGCTACCAGCATCACGCTGAGCTTCGAGCTGGATCGCAACATCGACGGCGCCGCGCAGGACGTACAGGCGGCGATCTCCGCGGCACAACGCCAGCTGCCGACCAACATGCCGACGCCGCCGACCTTCCGCAAGGTGAACCCGGCCGATGCGCCGATCCTGTTCATCGCGGTGACTTCGGCCACGCTGCCGCTGTCGAAGGTGGACGACTACGGCGAGACCGAGTTGGCGCAGCAGCTGTCGATGATCGACGGCGTGGCGCAGGTGAGCGTGTACGGCTCACAGAAATACGCGGTGCGCATCAACGTCAATCCGGATCGGTTGGCCGCCGCCGGCGTCGGCATCGACACCGTGCAGGCCGCCATCGCCGCGGCCAACGTCAACCAATCCACCGGCTCGCTGTACGGCAACCGGCAGCAGCTGCCGGTGAGCAGCGATGGTCAGCTGATGCGCGCGGCGGCCTACAACAACGTGGTGGTCGCGTATCGCAACGGTTCGCCGGTGCGCCTCGGCGATGTCGGGCATGCGGACGACAGCGTGCAGAACGACCAGGTCGCCAGCTGGTACAACGGGCAACGTTCGATTCTGCTGGCGATCCAGCGACAACCGGGCGCGAACACCGTCGACACGGTCGATCGTATCAAGGCCTTGCTGCCCAGCTTCACCGCGACCTTGCCGCCGTCGGTGAAACTCGACGTGCTGTACGACCGCTCGCAATCGATCCGCGCCTCGGTCGACGATGTGCAGTTCACCCTGCTGCTCGCGGGCGTGCTGGTGGTGCTGGTGATCTACCTGTTCCTCGGCAATCTTTCTGCCACACTGATTCCGGCCGTGGCGTTGCCGATCTCGGTGGTCGGCACCTTCGGCGTGATGTTCGCGCTCGGCTACAGCCTCGACAATCTCTCGCTGCTGGCGCTGACCCTGGCGGTCGGCTTCGTGGTGGACGATGCGATCGTGATGCTAGAGAACATCATCCGCCACATGGAGACCGGCCTAGCGCCGTTCGAGGCGTCGGTGAAGGGTGCCAACGAGATCGGTTTCACCATCATCTCGATGACGCTGTCGCTGATTGCCGTATTCATCCCGGTGATGTTCATGGGCGGCATCGTCGGCCGCTTGTTCCACGAATTCGCGGTGACCATCAGCGTATCGATCCTGGTCTCCGGCGTGGTCGCGGTGACGCTGACGCCGATGCTATGCAGCCGCTTCGTCAAGGCGCATGTCCACGAGAAGAAGAACTGGCTGATCGCCGGCTTCGACCGCGGTTTCGGCGCGGTGCAGAACGGCTACACGCGCACGCTGCAATGGAGCATGGGCCGACCGCTGCTGGTGATGGCGGTGTTCGTGCTGAGCCTGGCGCTCACCGTGCTGCTGTTCTACATCACGCCAAAGGATTTTATTCCGGCCGGCGACAGCGGCCAGCTGCGCGTGAACACGCAGGCGGCCGACGGCGCCTCATTCGACGAGATGGTGAACCTGCAGCAGAAGCTGGCCGAGATCGCCGGCAAGGATCCGAACATCGATTCCTACATGTCCTCGATCGGCGCCGGCGGTTCGCGCACGACCGTCAACAACGGCTCGTTGCTGCTGGTGCTGAAGCCGGCCGACCAGCGGCTGGTGCCGGACGAGATCATCCAGGAACTGCGCAAGAAGTTTTCGCGGGTGCCCGGTATCAACGCTTATATCCAGAACCCGCCGGCGATCCAGATCGGCGGCCGCCAGTCCAACTCGCAGTATCAGTACACGCTGCAGTCGACCGATCTCGACGCACTGTATAGCTGGAGCGGCAAGGTCACCGACGCGTTCAAGAAACTGCCCGGCTTTCTCGACGTCACCAACGATCTGGATCTCAACAGTCCGGCGATGGTGGTGAAGGTGAATCGCGAGAAGCTGGCGCCGCTGGGGCTGACCATGGGGCAGGTGCAGTCGGCGCTGGGTGCCGGCTTCGGCGTGAACCAGATTTCCACCATCTACAGCGCGATCACCGAGTACTGGGTGGTGATGCAAGTCGAACGATCGATGCAGAACGATCCGGCGGTGCTGTCGAGGCTGTACGTTACCTCCAGCAGCGGCACCTTGGTGCCGTTGAGCACGATCGCCTCGTTCGATCGCGAACCGCAGGTGTTGACCGTAAATCATCAGGGCCAGCTGCCGTCGGTGACGGTGTCGTTCAATCTAGCCCCCGGCGTATCGCTGAGCGATGCGGTGAGCAGCATGAATAACGCGATGACGAAGATGGGCCTGCCGGCGACCATCACTGGCAGCGTGCAGGGCACCGCGCAGGCGTTCCAGCAATCGATGCAAGGCATGGGCCTGCTGCTCGCGCTGGCGGTGTTCGTGATCTATCTGGTGCTGGGCATCCTCTACGAAAGCTTTATCCATCCGCTGACGATTCTCTCGGGCCTGCCGGCGGCGGGCGTGGGCGCCTTGCTCACCCTGGTGCTGTTCCACGCCTCGCTCGACCTGTTCGCCTTCGTCGGCATCGTGATGCTGGTCGGCATTGTGAAGAAGAACGCGATCATGCTGATCGACTTTGCGCTGGAGCGGCAGAACGCTGAGGACATGCCGCCGCACGAGGCAATCTTCGAGGCCTGCAAGGTGCGTTTCCGCCCGATCATGATGACTACCATGGCCGCCTTCGCCGGCACCCTGCCGATCGCGCTGGGCATCGGCGCCGGCGCGGAGACGCGGCGTTCGCTCGGCCTCGCGGTGGTCGGCGGTCTGGTGGTGTCGCAGATCCTCACGCTCTACCTGACGCCGGTGATCTACATTTACATGGACCGGCTGCAGCGCCGCTTCAAGCCGCGCTCGGTTGCGGATGATCAGCCGCACGCCGAACCGCATGCCGAATAGCCGTCAGTCCGAACGCAGATAGCGATTGGGAACATTCTCCAACGGCGGAACGTTTCTGTTCGCCGCGTGCAGCAGGATTCTCACGTTGGCATACACGTCCTGTTCGGTGCGCTGCATCTGCGGCAGCAGCCCGAGCTGGGCGTAGGCGATCGGCGTCACGTCGAAGCACGTGGTCTCCCAGGCGAAGCCCTTGCCCCAGGTGATGCCAGGAAGAAGCGTATCGGTGCGCGCCCCGGCAGCGAGCAGCAGCCGCATCAACGGTTCGGCGCGGTTCTCGTTGGCGTTGACCGTGTGGAACAGCGGCGTATGCCCGTTCATGCCGGCCTCCTCGACCGCCGCACGAGCATCGACCGCAGCGCCCATTTCCAGCAGCTTACGCGCGACCTTCAGATGGCCGTATTCCGCGGCGACATGCAGCAGAGACGCGCCGATCAGTGGAGTGAAGGCGCAGACGATGTTCGTGCGATGTTGCAGCAGCCGCGGATCGCGCTCGATCGCCGCGGCCATCGCCACATCGTCGTCGAGAAGCACCGGCGCGATCAACGGATCGTCGAGCACGGCGCCATGCTCGAGCAGCAAGCACAGGCATGACGCGAATCGATCCGATCGCGTATACATCTCGATCAGCGCATTGATCGGGGTTTTCCCGTTGACCTGCGTTCGCACATCGAAGCCGGCGGCAAGGATCGCGCGAATGCCTTCGACCGAGTGCGACTCGAATGCGGCGAGCAGGTCGGCATAGGCAGCGTTCATGGGAAGCGAGAATCCCAGGTCAGATGATGTTTACTTGCTACGCCCATGCTAACCCGGACCAGGCGGGAACGAAATTCACCTGGATCATAGGCGATCACGTTGGGCGTGATGATCATGGCCAGGGTGGCTTGAGCCAGTAGAAGCAGTGCGGACAGAACTCGACATTGCCCGGCGATCCATGGTTGAAAGGCACCGGACTTCGCGAGCAATGTGGGCAAATCAAAGGGGCGCGTTTCCAGAACTCCACGGCCATGAGCGCCAGCACGAGTGCGAGAACGAGCCATAGCAGATAGCCGTTTTGCAAGGTGATGGCCAACCCAAAGCAAACGACTATCGCGAACAGGAGCACCGGCCGCACGCGTCGGCACTCTTGCTGGTAGGCCGTGACAGCCTTTGCCCAGGCGGCAATGACTTCGGGATCGCGGGTCGCTCTGATCGGCATGTCCGCGATACTCGAATCAAGTCCTGCAGATCAAATCATGTGTCGCCGCACGTCATTACTCGCCTGAGTCCGTGGCGAACGCTCCCGGCGCCGAACCGAAATCGCCATCGGCATCGGCCGCCATGTAGGCATAGGCCGCATACACCGCCACGTTCTGCGCCAGCTCCTTCGGGTCGATCTTGTCCAGCGTGTCGTTGGCGTTGTGGTGGTAGTCGAAATACATCGTGCCGTTCTGGGTCAGCGTCAGCGCGGCCATGCCCTTGGCATGCAGCTGCGACAGGTCAGAGCCGCCGCCGCCGGGGCGCTTGTCGTCGTAGGCCACGCCGATCGGCGCCAGTACATCGGCGATTTGCTTGATGGCCGCGCGCGCCTCCGGCTTCACGCTGGCACTTATCCGCCACACCGGACCGGCGCCGAAATCGGATTCGGTGCCGAGCTGGTGCTTGGCGACTTCGCCGGCGTGCTTGTCCGCATAGGCCTTGCCGCCCCACAGGCCCATCTCCTCATTGGCGAAGGCGATCACGCGCACGGTGCGGTCGGGGCGCTGTGGCAGATCGTGGATCAGCTTGCCGGCGGCCATCGCGATGGCCACGCCGGCGCCGTCGTCGATCGCGCCGGTGCCGAGGTCCCACGAATCCAGGTGGCCGCCGATGTCGACGACCTGTTCGGGATGCTTGCTGCCGGTGATCTCACCGATCACGTTGGCGCCGGTGAAGGTTCCGGCGAGGCCGCAATCCAGGTCGAGCTTCACGCGCACCGGCTTGCCGTAGGCGAGTACGCGCTCGAGCTGATCGGCATCCGGGTTGGACAGCGCCGCGGCGGGAATCGCCTGCGCCGGGTCCTTGAACAGGGTCATGCCGGCGTGCGGCGTACGACTGTTCGGGTCGGTGCCGGCCGAGCGCAGAATGAAGCCGGCGGCGCCCTTGCTTGAGGCGATCGCGGGGCCGCCGGTGCGGATCGCGGTGCCCTTGGCGTAGTCGTGGCCGTCCTTCTGCCGCGTCATGCGAAAGCCGATGTAGACGATCTTGCCCTTCACGCTGGCCGGATCGGCGGCCTTCAGCGCGTCCAGGCTGTCGAACTTGATCACGTCGGCGGTGAGGCCACCTTTCGGCGTGCCGGCCGAGAAGCCCAAGGCGGTGAGCGACAGCGGCTGCGGGAACGGCGCGACGATGGCGCCGTGCTCGCTGCGCCGCTGCCACAGCGGATAGGTCACTGCTTCGGTGTAGACCTTGTCGTAGCCGAGTTCTTTGAACTTGGCGATCGCCCAGGCGCGGGCGCGTTCGTCGTTGACGCCGCCGGCGATGCGCGGGCCGATCTCGGTGGTGAGCGAGGCGACGATCTGGTAGCCGGTGTTGTCGGCCATCGCCTTGTCGCGCAGCTGCGTGGCGGTCTGCACGGCGGCAGCGGGAATATGCGTCTCGGCCGCGGCGGCGAGGCCGCTGGCGGTGAGCAGGCTGACGGCGAGCAAGGTGAGGGGAAAGCGGGACATGGGGGAGTTCCTTGCGGCAAACCCCGATTATGAGCCGATGCCGTCGCGCAGCTTGAGCCAGAAGTCATGCATCAGGGGCGGGTGTGCCGATGCGTGCATGGAACTCAGGGCCAGTCCTTTCAATGGCTTCATTGACGCTTTGATGGAGAGAGGCTTTCGTCCTCTTGGAGAAGGGTTTCGGCCGCCTGCCGGCGCCCGAAACCCTGCCGCAAACTCGAAAGCCCGCCACAGGCGAGCCAAGTCGCGAAGACTCAAGCCCGCCGCAGGCGACTCAGGGACTCAGGGCTTGTTCTTCAGCAGATCGCGGATCTCGGTCAGCAGCGCCACATCGGCCGGCGGTGCGGCGGGAGCTGCTTCCTGCTTGTGGGTGAGCCGGTTGATCAGCTTGACCACCAGGAAGATCGCGAAGGCGACGATGAGGAACTGGATCAGCACGTTGATGAAAGCGCCGTACTGGATCGCTACTTCCGCGATCTTGTGCTTCGGATCGCTGTCGTCGCCCGGCTTGAGCACCCACTTCATCGCCGAAAAATCGATGCCACCGGTCGCCATGCCGATCGGCGGCATGATGATCTGGTCCACCAGCGACGTGACGATCTTGCCGAAGGCCGCGCCGATCACCACGCCGACGGCGAGGTCGATCACATTGCCGCGCATGGCGAATTCTTTGAATTCCTTGAGCATGCCCATGTCGTTATTCCTTCAGTTGGGGGGATCGGTACAGCGAAGCGGAAGCAGGGTGGAACTTATGCAAGTGGAGCCGGCAAGACTTTAACGCAGTACGTCCACTCAAGACAGGCGAACAGCGCCGCGTTTCCGCATAATCGGACGATTCCGCTTCATCAGACGATCCGCCCGCGCAGCTCGGCCACGCCTTGCAGCGTCGCGTGGAAATGATCGCCGCGCTGCATGGCGGCCACGCCGGCCGGTGTGCCGGTAAAGATCAGGTCGCCCGCTTTCAGCTCGAACAGGCCGGACAGCATGGCGATCATCTCCGGCACCGGCAGCACCATCTCGGCCAGGGTGGCGTGCTGGCGCGGCTCGCCGTTGACCTGCAGTTCGAGCACTGTGCTGCCGTCGATCTTCGCCTCGGCCGCACGGCGCAGCGCGGAGATCGGCGCGGAATAGTCAAAAGCCTTGGCGACGTCCCAGGAGTGGCTCTTGGCCTTGGCCTGCGCCTGCAGGTCGCGGCGGGTGAGGTCGAGGCCCACGCCGTAGCCCCAGATCAGGCGGGCGGCTTGTGCGGGTGTGAGGTCGAGGCCGCCGTCGCCCAGCGCTACCACCATCTCCAGTTCGTGATGGAAATTATGCGTGGCCTGCGGATACGGCACGTCGCCGTCGTCGGCGACCACGGCATCGGCCGGCTTGCAGAAGAACATCGACGGCGTGGTATCGAGCACCACACCCATCTCCTGCGCATGGTCGGCATAGTTGCGGGCGATGCAGAACACCCGGCGCACGGGATAGCGTTGGTCGCTGCCGACGATCGGCAGGCTCGAGATGGCGGGTGGAGCGAAGGCGTAGTTCATGGGCATGAGCCTAGCAGTTTGGGTCGGCCATGGCCGAGTGCCCGCGATCAGTCGCGATGCTTGCGGAACACGATGTCGAACATGGGTTGCCAGCTCTTGCCGCCGTCGTTCGAGCTCAGGGCAATTTCGCGCACACCGTCGGCAACGGGCTCCCAGCTCGCCCGCACTTGGGCATCGTGGTGCGCGTGATCGATGCCGCTCAGCACGATGCGCTTGCCTTGCACGCGGCCTTCCAGCACCAGCAGCTCGCCGCGGTTGGTCACCCAGCTCTGGTGCCACAGCTGGCGGTTGGCGTCGTAGATGGTGAAGCTCTGGCCGTGGTGGCCGTGGTGGCCGTCGTTTTGGTCGTAGTCCTCGCGCAGCACGCAGCCATCGAGAATCGAGTCGACATGATTGCGCGCCACCGAGGGCTTACCCGGGGCGTCGCTGTCGAAGGTATCCCAGTCGCCCAGCCAGAAATCGAACGCGTGATAGACCGGTGCGGTGCAGCGGGTCGGCGCGGTCGCGGCGTGCGCAGCGGGAGCCGCGAAGGCCAGCAGCGATGTGATCAGGCAAACGCGATAGCGTGACAACATGGCGAACTCTCCGGTGATTGGGCTTATTCAAAACTATCCAGATGGATTGTGAAAGTGCGCCCACGGGCCTTTATGATCCCCGCATACCGGCCTTGCAGTGGAGGCTGCCGCCGGCATGACAGCTGTCACGCCCGATACCTGATGGCGCGCCCTTATCCGCGGCGTGTCGCGTGGCGATGATGCAAACGCCGTTCGTAGAGTGGGGAACATGGACAACACCGAATTGTTGAAAGGGCTGCGCATCGATCGCAGTCAGCGTGAGGATCATGGCCAGGGGCCGGCGCGCTGGCCGTGGATCGTCGCCGTCGTCCTGCTGTTGCTGTTCGCGCTGGCGGCGGCCGGCTGGTGGTGGTTCGGCCACCGTTCCATCGCGGTGCAGGCCACCACGGCCGTGGCGCCTACCGCCGACAGCGCAGCCGGCGCGGTGCTGCAGGCTACCGGCTATGTCACCGCGCGGCGGCAGGCCACCGTGTCGGCGCAGATCACCGGCACGCTCACCGAGGTGCTGATCGAGGAAGGCGACCGCGTGCACAAGGGCCAGGTGCTGGCGCGGCTGGACGACAGCGGCTATCGCGCGGCACTGAACGCCGCCAAGGCCGGCGCCAGCGCTGCGCACGCGCTGGTCGCGCAATATCAGGCACAGCTCGCGCAGAACCTGCGCGATGCCGCGCGCGAGCAATCGCTGGCCGTACAAGGGCTGGTGGCGAAGCAACTGGCGGAGCAGGCGCGCACGTTGGCCGATACGACGCGTGCGCAGCTGGTGTCGCAGCAGCGCCAGGCCGCTTCGGCGGATGCGCAGGTGGCCGAGGCGCAGGTGAACTTCGACTACTGTGTGGTGCACGCGCCGTTCAATGGCGTGATCACCACCAAGGACGCCCAGGTCGGCGAAATCATCTCGCCGCTGTCCGCCGGTGGCGGCTTCACTCGCACCGGCGTCGGCACCATCGTCGATATGGAGTCGCTCGAAGTTGACGTCGATGTGAACGAGGCCTACATCGGCCGGGTCAAGCCGGGCATGGCCGCCGAGGCCGTGCTGGACGCCTACCCGGACTGGAAAATCTCCGCCCACGTGATTGCCATCGTGCCTGCCGCGGACCGCGGCAAGGCCACGGTAAAGGTGCGTGTGGCGCTGGAACACAAGGACGGCCGCATCGTGCCGGACATGGGTGCGCGAGTTTCGTTCCTGGAGGAAAAAGTCCAGGACAACGTGCCGCTGCCACACGGCGTGCTGGTGCCGGAGACGAGCATCGTACAGCGCGACGGCGCCAGCGTGGTGTTCGTGGTCGAAGGCGGCAAGGCACTGCAGCGGGCGGTGACCCCAGCTACGCAGCATTACGGCGAGCTGCGCCTGCTGCCGGCGGCGGTGAATGCCGGCGACAGCGTGGTGGTGAAGCCACCGCCGGATCTGCACGACGGCGTGGATGTCCATGTCGAAAACGCCTCGCCCTAAACGTCGTATCTGCAGTTGTCGTTCGAATAGGCACGCATAACCGAATCACCGGAGCACACGCATGAGCACACTGATCGAAATCCGCGACCTCTCCAAGGTCTATGAGCGCGGCAAGCAGAAAGTCGAGGTGCTGCACCACATCAACCTCGACATCGCCCAGGGCGACTTTCTCGCGCTGATGGGGCCGTCCGGTTCCGGCAAGACCACCTTGCTCAACCTGATCGGCGGGCTCGACGCGCCCAGCGGCGGCCGCATCGGCATCGCCGGCCAGCGCATCGACCAGCTCAACGCCGGTGCGCTGGCGCGCTGGCGCGCGGCGCATGTCGGCTTCGTGTTCCAGTTCTACAACCTGATGCCGATGCTCTCCGCGCAGCGCAACGTGGAACTGCCGCTGCTGCTGACCAAGCTGTCCGGTGCGCAGCGCAAAAAGAACGCCGCTATTGCGTTGCAGCTGGTCGGCCTGCAGGATCGCGGCTCGCACAAGCCGAGCGAATTGTCCGGTGGCCAGCAGCAGCGCGTCGCGATCGCCCGTGCGATCGTCTCCGATCCCACCTTGCTGGTCTGCGACGAACCGACCGGCGACCTGGATCGCCAGTCCGCCGAGGATGTGCTCGGCCTGCTGCGCCTGCTCAACCGCGAACACGGCAAGACCATCGTGATGGTCACGCACGACCCGAAGGCCGCCGAGTACGCCAACCAGACGCTGCATCTGGACAAGGGCACTCTAGTCGAGCAGGCGACCGCCTGAGGAGAACGCCATGAAATATCTCCACCTGATCTGGGCCGCGCTGTTCCGGCGCAAGACCCGCACCATCCTCACCCTGGTATCGATCGTGGCCGCGTTCCTGCTGTTCGGCCTGCTCGACGCGGTGCGCGTTTCGTTCGCCGATGCGGGTAAGTCGGCCAACGGCGCCGAGCGTCTGCAGACCGGCGCGCGACTGTCCTTCATTCAGCCGTTGCCGCAGGGGCTCGGTGCGAAAATCGCCGCGGTCAAGGGCGTCAAGGACGTCGCCTATGTGAACTGGTTCGGCGGTGCCTACCAGGATCCGCACAACCAGGTGTTCACCTTCGCGGTCAGCCCGAATTACCTGGATATCTACCCGGAGGTCACGGTGCCGCCGGAGCAGCGCAAGGCGTTCGACGCGACCCAGGACGGCATCTTGGTCGGCGAACTGATCATGCAGAAATACGGCTGGAAGGTCGGCGACAAGATTCCGCTGCAGTCGCAGATCTTTCCGGACAAGACCGGCAGCAAGAACTGGAATTTCGAACTGGTCGGCGTGATGAGCTCGAAGGATCAGAAGGCCTTCCAGAGCCAGATGATCATGCTGCACTGGAAGAACTTCGACGAGACCACGCCGTACAACCAGGGCCAGGTCGGGTGGTATGTCAGCCGCGTCAATGATGTGAACCAGTCCGACCGCATCGCCAAGGAGATCGACGCGCTGTCGGCCAACTCCGACCATGAGACTAAGACACAATCCGAGCAGGCGGCCACGCAGAACTGGGTCAAGCAGATGGCCGACATCGGCCTGATCGTCACTTCGATCATGGGTGCGGTGTTCTTCACGCTGGTGCTGCTGACCGGCAACACCATGATGCAAGCAGTGCGCGAGCGCACCTCGGAGCTGGCGGTGCTGAAGACGATCGGCTTCTCCAACACCAGCGTGCTCGGCCTGGTGCTGGCCGAATCGGTGCTGCTGCTGTTGCTCGGCGGCGTGGTCGGGCTGAGCTTGGTCAGTTTTCTGGCGCCGATCCTGACCTCGCGTAGTGGCGGCATGATCACCCATGCGAGCGTCGGTGCGGGCAGCTGGGCGATGGGCATCGGCCTGGCCGTGGCGATCGGCATCGTGATCGGTCTGCTGCCTGCGATGCGCGCGATGCGCCTGAACATTGTCGATGCATTGGCCGGACGCTGAGGAACCACGCCATGAATTTCCTGATCGGTTTTGTCATCTTTATCGCCGCCATCCTCGGCGTGGCAATCTTCCTGATCCTGCCATGGCAGGGCATGCTGGTATTGCTGGTGCTACTGGCCCTGTGGATGCTGTTGACTCGGCGCGGCCGCCAGACGGCTTCGGTCGCCGCGGTTGGCGTCAGCACCCTCACGCAGCGGCTGGGTTCCTCCGCCGTGATCGTGATCGGCATCGCCGGCGTGGTCGCGGTGCTGGTGGCGATGCTCGCGATGGCCAACGGCTACAGCGAGACCCTGCGCCGCACCGGTTCGGAGGACACCGCGATCGTGCTGCGCGGCGCATCGTCGGCGGAAGTTTCCTCGGTGCTCGAACACGACGCCGCGGTGGTGATCACGCAGGCGCCTGGCATCGTCAAGGACGACCAGGGCAAGCCGATCGTTTCGCCGGAACTGGTCGTCGCCGCCAACCTGCCGCTGAAGGGTGGCGATCCGGACAAGGACTTCGGCAGCGTGCAGCTGCGCGGCATCGGCGAGCAGGCATGGAAGCTGCGGCCCAGTGCGAAGATCATCGCCGGGCGCAAGTTCGAGCCGGGCAAATACGAGCTGGTTGCCGGCAAGGGCGCGCAACGCCAGTTCGCCGGACTTGAGCCGGGCAAACAGATCAAGCTTGGCAATCAGACCTGGACGGTGGCCGGCATCTTCGCCTCGAACGACGCGATGGATTCCGAACTGTGGGCGGATGCGCAGATCGTCGGCCCGGCCTATCGACGTGGCGCCAGTTCCACCAGCGTGTTTGCCAAGCTCACCAATCCGGCCGCCTTCGCCCCGTTCAAGGCCGCGTTGGGCTCGGACCCGCGGCTGCAGGTGGACGTCACCACCACGCTCGAGTACTTCAGCAAGCAATCCGAAGGTACCAGCAAGGCGATCACGATAATCGGCATCGTGGTCGGCACGATCATGGCGATCGGTGCCGTGTTCGGCGCGCTCAACACCATGTTCGCCGCCGTCGCGACCCGCGCGCGCGAGATCGCCACGCTGCGCGCGATCGGTTTTCGCGGCCTACCCGTGGTGATGGCGATCATGCTCGAAACCATGCTGCTCGCGTTGGTCGGTGGCGTGCTCGGTGGCGCCATTGCGTGGCTGATCTTCAACGGGTACACCGCGTCTACTTTGGCCGCGGGTACTACCGGGCAGCTTACGTTCGAGTTCAACGTGGCGCCTTCAGTGCTGTGGATTGGCTTGAAGTGGGCGTTGGCGATTGGGTTTATTGGTGGATTGTTTCCGGCGGTGCGGGCGGCGCGGTTGCCGGTGACGACGGCGTTGCGGGAGTTGTAGTAACGGTAGGTTCCGGGTTGCTTCGCCGGCGGCGGCCTTCGAGCCGCCGCGGCAACTCATCCAAACCGCTCGCTCGCGCATCTCGGGAATGCTTCGCTGATGTCTTCATTGCCCCATCCTCTCAGTAGCAAGAGTTGGAGCCTCTGGGAAACTCGGGGCGGTTCACTTTCCGGGATGCAGTTCGCATAACGACCCAAGCTACCGACATAGCATCGTGCGACATCCACGGGAGGAGAAAGCCATGGTGCGTCGTGTCGCGTTATCTGCAGGCTTGCTGGTCGCCGCTGCGCTGGGATCGACCGGTCCGGCCCATGCCGCCGGGCAATCTTGTGCGTCGTGCGCCCAGGCTTACCAAACGTGTCTTCACAACGATAGGGCGATAGAGTGTGTGATCGAGTATCAGATGTGCGTTGGCAATCAAACATGCCCCTCCCCTAATAGCGCTCGAAATAGCCCTAGGCTCGCGCTGATTCCCACCAAACCATTGATCTCTCCCGCCGTCCCGCGCGACGAGCATCTGGTGGCGATGGCGGAACTCAAAGGCCCGTAAGGCTTTCGACGCCGGTGCCGCGGCGTAAGATTGGGGACTCGGTTGGTTGCCGTCAGGCGGAAGAAACTTCAGCGCAAGATCAGCCTGACAAGATCAGCCTGAGTTACGCGCGCCGCCGCTGCCGCGCCAGCGTAATCGCGAGTACCCCGAGCAAAATCACCGCCATGCCGGCCAAGTCATACGGCCCCACATGCTCGCCAGCGAGTAGCACGCCAAACAGCACCGCAACCGGCGGGTTCACATAGGCGTAGCTGGTGGCCAGCGCGGGTCGCACATGCTTGAGCACGTATAGGTACGCGCTGAACGCGATAAGCGAACCGAACACGATCAGGTAGCCGAGTGCCAGCGTGGCATGCAAGGTCGGCTGTGACGGCAGCCGCTCGCCCGTGCCAAACGCGACCAGGATCAGCGCAACGCTGCCGCACAGCATCTGTGCAGCGGTGTTCATCGGGCCGCTGGGCATGTCCTGCCGCTTGCTCCACACCGAGCCGAACGCCCAGCACATCGCCGCGGTCAGTAAGGCGATCGCGCCCAGCCGCGAGGCGGACAAGCCATTGCCCAGATTCAGCACGATCACGCCGATGAAGCCGATCGCCAGGCCAACGCATTCGCGTCCCGTCGGCCATTCCCGGTACATGCCGGAAAACAGCGCGGCGAACAGCGGCATGCTGGCCACCGCAACGGCGGCGATGCCCGAACTCACGCGCTGTTCGGCGAAGCACACCAGCCCATTGCCGAAGCCCAGCAACAGCACGCCCGTGATCGCCGCGTTGCGCCACTGGCGCGAGCTCGGTGCCGCGATGCCGCGCATGCGTAGCACGCCGAACAGCAATCCGCCGGCAATCAGGAAACGCATGCCTGCGAGCAGGAACGGCGGATAGCTCGCCAGTGCATAACGGATCGCCAGGTAGGTCGAACCCCAGATCACGTATAGCGCGAGCAAGGACAACGGCACCAGCATGCGGCCGTCAGCGAAGCGCACCGGTACTTGGTCGGCGGTGGTGAGAGCGGAGTCGGTCATCGATGAAAGCCGGGGTAGGGGCACATCATTTTAGCGGTGCGCGTAGTTTAGTTCGGCGCGTCGCATGGCCGTAGCGAGGTTTTTGCAAGACAGCCTTGAATGGCCTGCAAGGCATCGACGAACGACCGGCGCGAGATGCGCCGACGTTTGCGATCAGCCGGCCTGCGCGCGCGGTTCCGGTGTACTGGTGCGGTGTTGTTCGCTGGCCAGCAACTGGCGCTTGCGTTGCACACCCCAGCGCCAGCCGCCGAGCGAACCATCCTCGCGGACCACGCGATGACACGGCACGATCAACGCCAGCCGGTTGTTGCCGCAGGCGTTGCCGATCGCCCGCGCGGCCTTGGGGCTGCCCAGCTCGGCAGCGAGTTCACCGTAGCTGCGGGTGCTGCCACTCGGGATGCGGGTGAGCGCGTTCCACACGCGCCATTGGAATGCGGTGGCGGCAACGTCGATCGGCGGCAGCGCCGGCGCGTCCGCATCGCTCCAGCCCAACTCGTGGGCAATGCGCGCGATCACCGCGTCCAGCCATTCTTCACGGCCGGCATCGACGCGCGTGCGCGCCGCTTTGGGGAATTCGTTCTCAAGTCGCGTCTGCAATTGCGCATCGTCGTCGCCCAGCATCACCGCGCAGATGCCGCGCTCGGTGGCGGCGACCAGCAGTCGGCCTAGCGGTGTATCCAACGTGGTGTAGCGGATGCTGGCGCCGGCGCCACCGGCGCGATAGCTGGCCGGGGTCATGCCGAGCAGGCGGTCGCTGTTTTCGTAGACGCGACTGCCGGAACCGAAGCCAGCCTCGTAGACGGCATCGCTGACCGGCGCGCCACTGCGCAACGACGACTTCAACTGGCCGAACCGGCGTGCGCGGTGATATTCGGCCGGGCTTACGCCGTAGCGGCGGCGGAACACGCGCTGCAGGTGGCTGGGGCTCCAATGCGCCGCCTGCGCCAGCGCGTCGAGCGTGGGGCTTTCCTCGGCCTGTTCGATCAGATGGCGGACAGCCTCAAGCGTCTGCTCGCTGCTCCGGAGGGGCTTGTTCATGACGGCATTCGAAGTGTGCATGCCGACAGGTTAGGGCCGGCTGCGTGATGCAGCCATCCGGATCTTGTGCTGCATGAGGGTCTCATGCGCGAGGCGCCGCTCAGTGTGTGGGGCGGCCCTGGCGGATCACCACGAATTCGCCTTCCAGCGTCTGTGATTGCTGCGCGGCGCGCGGCACGGCATGCCGATGGTTCCATTGCCTCGCGATCAGCACCAGCGCGCTGCCCACCAGCAGCACACCCGCGACGAACAGGCCGAAGACTAGCAACACACCAATCAACGCAAGGCCCAGTACCAACGACAGGAAGCGGGCCAGCGGGTGGCGGGGACGACGCATGGGAGGCAGGACGAAGCGCATGTGTTAAAAATCCGTGTGCTAAAATCAAGGGCTTACCGCACAACGATGGGGCCTCGCTTCTTGCGAGACAAGTGCCAATGGACGTAGGGACGACTGCAGCGGATTCCGCCGGAAATCCCGCCCGCCGGCTGTGCCTGTTGGACGAGATGCGTGAGGGCGAGGCGATCGCGGTCGATACTTTCATCGTGCTCGATGGCGCCGCGGCGGCGCCCGAAAGCGTGATCCTGTTGCGCCGGGGCGACGAGGTGCGCGCCTGGCTGAATATCTGCCCGCACGCCGGCCGCCGGCTGGACTGGGCGCCGGGCAAATTCCTGGTGAAGAACGATCTGCTGATCTGCGCGGTGCACGGGGCCAGCTTCGCCACGGCGAATGGCGAGTGCATTGCCGGCCCGTGCCGTGGCGCACATCTGCGCAGCGTGGCAGTGCGTGTCGAGGATGGTGCGGTGCTGTTGCAGGATTGAGACGCGCGCAGTTCAGTCCTCGAAACCCATATTGACCGGAACCGGCGATAACGGCGGCGGCGTGTTGCCCGTCACCGGCACTTCATGACCTACTGATTCCAGCGTGAAATCGTCGGCCCATACTTCACCGTTGCCGACCAGCAGAAAGCCGAAAAAGATGTCGACGGTATCGTCGGGCACGTCTAGCACGATGTCGTAGCGCTTCCAGTCAGTGTTGCCGCGAACCGGTCGTGATTCCATATTGTCGAAACCGGTAACGTGTTTGCCGGGGCCATCGATGCGCATCATCATCTGCGCCTTGGCCGCATCTTCGCTACGCAAATAGCCGGACAGGCGTATGCGCTTGCCGCGATAGGCCGCCGGAGAAATGACTTGCGCCAGGCTTGCGAAACTGACGCTGGCGTTACCGGCGCCGGCGTTCTTGCCGGCGCGGATGTACGCGCTTTTGCCGCCGGCGTGGGCTATTTTCGTATCGGTGCCGAAGACGTAGTCGGTCGGCGCGTTGCCGGTAACGAACCAGCCCTTGGGCGCATCGGCGTAAGCGGATCCGAACAGCGTGGTGAACAGTAAGGCGGCAAGCGCGATACGGGGTTTCGTTTTCATGGATGAGTTCCTGTCAGGCGGTGAAATGAGAAAAGCGTGTTCAGTCGGCTGGCTGCGCATGCGCCAGCAGGTATTGCGCGGTAGGCGAGGACGCTATCGGTGTGGCGTCGGCTTCCAGCAGAAATGTCTGCGCGCGCCCATCCAGATAGCCGGCGGGTACGTCGTCGCGGACGACGCGATCGGTCGCGGCATAACGGTGCTGCCACTGGACGCCCGCCAGCAACAACAGGCTGGCTGCCAATGCAAAGGCCAGCCGTCGCCGGGATCGAACCTGGCGTCGGCGGGCGAACGCATCCAGCGCCTGCCGGATGCGTGCATCGCTTGCCGCGGAAGGTGCGTCACGGGCGACCTGCCGGTAGTTCGCGATCAATTCGGTCAACTGCGGATCGTTCATCGCCATGCCTCCAGCGCGCGGCGCAGGCGTTCGCTCGCGTAGCGCAGCCGGCTTTTCACGGTTTCGCGCGGAACGCCTGTGACCTGTGCGATCTCGTCCAGGCTCAGGCCGGCTTCGGCCTGCATCAGAAACGCTTCGCGTTGCGCGATCGGCAACGCACTTACCGCGTCGAGCAAGACGCCGCCGAGCGCATGGTTGTGCGCGTGGCGGTCCGGGCCCGGCAACTGCGTGTCGGCGATGTCGGCCAATGCCTGTGCGCTGTCGTCCACGCGATGCAGACTGTCCGGCGCGTGCCGACCCTGTGCGCGCCAGCGATCGGCGATGCGGCGGTGCGCGATCGCGAACAACCATGCCGAGAATTTCATCTGTGCGGAGAAGCGTTCCTTGCCCTGGATCACCGACAGCCAAACGTCCTGGAATACTTCGTCCGCTTCGGCGGCGCTGGTGCTCATGCGCAGGACGTAGCGATGCAGCGGTTCGCGATAGCGCTCATACAAAGTGCGAAACGCCTGTGGCTCGCCGCGTTGATAGCGCTGCATGCAAAGTGCGTCATTCGCTGCTGCGTCGGATGCCGTGGACTGCGTCGGCAGGGCCAGCGCGCGGTTCGCCGCGGGTCCATGGGCCAGCATCTGTGCGCCTAGCCGGGCGAGTGCCTGATTCAGATCGAAGAACGGTAAAGCGTGGCGGATACTGATGTTCAAGAAGGGCCATCCTCGGGGCGGTTACCCATAGATCGCCGTAAACGCGGATTCGGGGTTAAGCGGCATTCCGCGCTTGGCTCGGCGCGAGGTTACAGCCGGCCATCGACGTCGCCCTTCGGCAGCACACCCTTGATGTCGTAGACCACGCCGCGCGCGTTTACCAGTGCGCGCACGCCACCGCCGCCCCAGGCCTTGAACTGGTCGTGCGCCACGGCCAGCACCACGGCGTCGTAGTCGTCGCCGGCGGATACGGCCGCGAGCAGGTTGAAGCCGTATTCGCGGGCGGCTTCGCGCGGGTCGGCCCAGGGGTCGTGCACGTCCACGCGCGCGCCATAGCTCTCGAACTCGCGGACCAGCTCGACCACGCGGGTGTTGCGCAGGTCGGGGCAGTTTTCCTTGAAGGTCAGCCCGAGCACCAGGATGCGGCTGCCTTTGACGGCGTGGCCATTGCCGATCATCAGCTTCACCACGGCGGCGGCGACATGCTCGCCCATCGCGTCGTTGATGCGGCGGCAGGCGAGCAGAATGTCCGGGTAGTAGCCGGCCGACTGCGCTTTCTGGATCAGGTAGTACGGATCGACGCCGATGCAGTGGCCGCCGACCAGGCCGGGCTGGAACGGCAGGAAGTTCCACTTGGTGCCGGCAGCGGCGAGCACTTCCTGGGTGTCGATGCCGAGCCGATGGAAGATCAGCGCGAACTCGTTGATCAGCGCGATGTTGGCGTCGCGCTGGGTGTTCTCGATCACCTTGGCCGCCTCGGCCACTTTCAAGCTCGGCGCGCGATGCGTACCGGCGGTGATGATGCGCCGGTAGAGCGCGTCGACAAACTCCGCGGTGGCAGGCGTCGAACCCGAGGTGATCTTCGGGATGTCGGCGAGCCGTCGCTGGGTATCGCCGGGGTTGATCCGCTCCGGGCTGTAGCCGACGCCGAAGTCGACGTTGAAGGCCAAGCCCGAGGCGCGCTCCAGTTCGGGTACGCAGATTTCTTCGGTGGCACCGGGGTAGACGGTGGATTCGTAGATCACCACGTCGCCGCGCTTGAGCGCATTGCCGATGGTGCGGCTGGCCTGAATCAGTGGCGTGAAATCCGGCCGCTTGTGTTCGTCCACTGGAGTCGGCACGGTGACGACGAACACGTCGCAGTCGCGCAGCTCGTCGGTCGCGGTGCTGTAGCGCAGGCGCTGTGCCGCGGCCAGCTCGGCGGTGGTGGTTTCCTGCGTCTCGTCGATACCGCGCTTCAGCTGCGCGATGCGTTCGGCGTTGATGTCGAAGCCGAGCGTGTCGAACTGCTTGCCGAACGCGAGCGCCAGCGGCAGACCGACATAGCCGAGCCCGATCACGGCGAGACGGGAATCATCCAGGGAGTTCATGCGCGGCTATTCCGGCGAAGGGTGAGGGTCACTGCGCCTGCTCAGTGCCGGCTGAACATCAGATTGATCGCGATCAGGGTCACCGCCAGCACGATCAAGGTCAGTGGGAGGCCGACGCGCAGGAAATCCTTGCCGCGGTAGCCGCCGGGGCCGGCCACCATCATCAGCGCGGGATGGCCGGAACTGAGCAGGAAGGTGTTCGACGAGGATACCGCGACGATCAGCGCGTAGGCGGATGGATTGCCGCCGGTGGCGATCGCCACGCTGATTGCGATCGGCACCATCATCACGGTGGCGCCGACGTTCGACATCACCTGCGAGAACAGCAAGGTGAGCACGGCCAGCGACAACTGCAGCAGCCAGTGCGAATGGCCGCCGAGATGCTGCAGCACCTCCTGTGCGATCCAAGCCGCAGTGCCGGTGGCGTCCATCGACCAGCCCAGCGGGATGAGACAGGCAGTGACAAAGATCGTCTTCCAGTTGATTGCCCGGTAGGCCTCGTCCATGTTCAGCACGCCGCTCAGCAACATGCCGATCGCGCCGGTCATCATCGCCACCGACAGGTCGAGGTGGGTGAACAGCGCCAGGCACTTGGCCAGCACGAAGAAGCCCACCGCCTGCCACACCTTGCCGGGGCGCTGCTCCTCCTTCGGAATGTCGGTGATGACCACCAGGTCCTTGTCCTCGGAGGCCTGTTCCAGTTCGCGCCAGCTCGAATGCAGCACCAGCGTGTCGCCGGCGCGCAGGCTGACGCCGCGCAGGTCGTCGCGAAACACCTGCTCGCCGCGGTTCACCGCCAGCACCGAAATGCCGTAGCGCTTGCGCAACCGAAGTTCGCCCAGGCTCTGCTTGATGAAGCGCGAGCTGGGCGGGATCACCGCCTCGGAAATGCCGGCGCGGGTCGGGTTGAACAGCTCGGCCAGCTGGCGCATGCGCGGCGACAATCGGCACAGCTGGTTGTTGGCGAACTGGTTGAGCTCTTCGCGCGGGCCGAGCACGCCGAGCACCGAGCCGACCCAGATCACGTGATCGGCCGGCGGCGCCATGCGCGAGTCGTTGCCGCTCTTGATCGCCAGGATCAGCGGCGCGCCGTGCAACTGCTCCACCTCGCCGATGCTCATGCCGACCAACGGGCTCTCGGCGGTGACAGTGAGTTCTGCCGTTTCGCCGACGATGCCATAGGTCTCGGCGAAGTAGCTCTCGGTGCGCCCCGGCGTCACCTTCTGCCGCTCGTCTTCGCGCTCCGGCAGCAGCTTCTTGCCGAACAGGTAGAAGAACAGCACGCCCACCACGGCGAGACTCAGACCCACCGGCGTGACACTGAACAGGCCGAACTTGGGAATCGTGTGCGCACCCGGCGGCAGGTTCACGTTGGCGCTGGCGATCAGGTCGTTCAGCACGATCAGCGGCGAGTTGGCGATCAGGGTGGTGTTGGTCGCCGCGAGAATGCAGAACGCCATCGGCAGCAGCAGCCGCGAGATCGGTACGCCGGTGCGCGCGGACAGCCGGCTGGTCACCGGGATCATCAGCGCGGCCAGCGCCTGGCTCGGGATCACCGCACTGAACAGGCTGGTGACCATGTTGATCACCAAGCCCAGACGCGACTCGACGCCCCGTGCCATGCGCATCACGAAATTGGCGGTGAGGTTGAGCACGCCGGCGCGATCCAGCCCGGCGCCCATGATCATGATCGCGATGATCGCGATCACCGCGTTGCCGGCGAAGCCGTTGAACACGCGGTCGGAGGGAATCAGCCCGGTCAGGCCGATCACCACCACCACCAGCAGCGCTACCATGTCGGCGCGGATCCACTCCAGCACCAGCATGATCATGGTGAAGGCCACCAGCCCCAACACGAGGATCATTTCGGGGCTGAGGGCGAGACCCATCAGCGCATGTCCCGCGGGGCAGGTCGGCTGGTTGAACGGGGCATGGGCAGTGGAAGCTTCACGCTGCGGGCGATTCGTCCCTGGGATTGCCGCGAGTATAAGCGGGTCGGCATGCCTACCGATGAATCGGAGCCGCTATCGATGCCAACACACGCGGCTCAGGCGCGGCGGTACAGCAGGTCCCACACGCCGTGGCCGAGCTTCATGCCGCGCCGCTCGAAGTGCGTTTCGATGCGCCATGCCGGCTTCTCGGCATACTGGTTCGGGCCGAGCTCGTTGCGCCAGTCCGGCGCGGCTTCGAGCACGGCCAGCATGTGCTCGGCATACGGTTGCCAGTCGGTGGCCAGGTGCAGCAGGCCGCCAAGCCGCATGCGGTTGGCGAGCAAAGCGACGAAGTCCGGCTGGATCAGCCGGCGCTTGTTGTGCCGCTTCTTGTGCCATGGATCGGGAAACCACACGCGCACCTCGTCGAGCGAGCCCGGCGCCACTTCGTGTTCCAGCACTTCCACCGCATCGTGCCGGTACAGCCGCACGTTGCGCGCGTCGCGCGCGGCTAGCGCATTCATCAGCCGGCCTACGCCGGGGCCATGCACCTCAATGCCGATGAAGTCGCGCACTGCGTCGTGCTCACTGGCCCAGGCCAGCGCCTCGCCATTGCCGAAGCCGATTTCCAGCACCTGCGGCGCGGCGCGGCCGAAGATCGCCGCGTAGTCCCGCGGCTCGGCCGAATAATCGAGGCCGAAGCGCGTCCAATGTTCGTCGAACGCGCGCTGCTGCGCTGGCGTCATGCGGCCCTCGCGCAGCACGAAGCTGCGGATGCGCCGCAGGCGCAGCGCCTCGTCGTGCGGCAAATCGTGGTGAGGCGGTTCGCTCATCGGCCGATGCGGCCCTGCGGCAGGCCGTTCAAAGGATCAGGCCATCGATGGGCGACGACGCCGAGGCGAAGCGCTTGCGCGGAATGCGCCCGGCGCGGAACGCGGCACGGCCGGCCTCGATCGCCAGCTTCATCGCGTGCGCCATCAGGATTGGATCCTTCGCGCCGGCGATCGCGGTGTTCATCAGTACGCCATCGCAGCCGAGCTCCATCGCGATGGCGGCATCTGAGGCGGTGCCGACGCCCGCATCGACGATGATCGGTACGCTGGCGTTCTCGATGATCTCCAGCAGGTTGTAGCGGTTCTGGATGCCTAGCCCCGAACCGATCGGCGCGGCCAGTGGCATCACCGCGACGCAGCCGATCGCCTCCAACCGCCTGGCCAGGATCGGGTCATCGCTGGTGTAGACCATCACGTCGAAGCCATCGTGCACCAGTTCCTCGGCGGCCTTCAAGGTTTCCACCACGTCGGGGAACAGCGTGCGCTCGTCGCCGAGCACTTCGAGCTTCACCAGCTTGTGGCCGTCCAGCAGCTCGCGCGCCAGTTTGCAGGTGCGCACGGCATCGGCCGCGTTGTAGCAACCGGCGGTGTTCGGCAGCAGGGTGAACTCATGCGGCGGCAACGCATCGAGCAGGTTCGGCTGGCCGGCTTCCTGGCCGAGGTTCACGCGGCGGATCGCCACAGTGACGATCTCGGCACCCGCCGCCAGCGAGGCTTCGCGGGTCTCGACGAAATCCTTGTACTTGCCGGTGCCGGTGAGCAGGCGCGAGCCATAGGCCTTGCCGGCGATGATCAGCGGGTCGGCAGCGGTGAGCGTTTTCGAATTCATCAGGCGGGATCACACGGTGGGCGGGGTGGGGTGGCGGGGCGGGAATGCGAGGCTTCAACCGCCACCGATGGCGTGCACGATCTCGACCTGGTCGCCGTCGGCGAGCTGGTGCGTCGCATGCTGGCCGCGTGGCACGATGTCGCGATTCACTTCCACCGCGACGCGGCGACCGCCATAACCGGCCTCCTCCAGCAATTGGGCGACAGTGGCGGCGGGGGCGCAGTCGCGTGGACTGCCATTGAGCGTGATCTGCATCGTGCCATTGTAGCGGCTGACGCAGCCGTTGCCGGCGATTCCAAAACGCGCCGCTCCCGGGTTACCATCATCGGGCCGCGCGGGTGTAGCTCAATGGCAGAGCTGTAGCTTCCCAAGCTACTGACGAGGGTTCGATTCCCTTCACCCGCTCCAGTTTGAGGTTCGACCGGCTAAACGCCGCGCCTGTGCGGCCCAGATTTCCTGCTTACTTGCTATCGGGAACAAGGTTGGCCAACTTGCCCTTCTTATCGAACTGGCAGCTGAAATTCTTCTTGCCATCCATGCCCGCATCGGCGGTACCGGAGATCGAGTAGCCGGCGTCGGCCGCCTGAATCGGTTGCAGCTGGATGTAGTCGTTCTTTACGTCGAATTTTTTCGCTGCAGCATCGAGGCAATGGGTCGTCAGCTTGCCCGGGTCGGGTCGGTCGGAAGCGAAGGCGTGCGAAGTCAAGACAAGTCCGAGGGAAGCAGCCAGGATCAGGGCAGAATTGCGCATGGTCTATCTCCGTACAAGGCGCGAGGCCGGGAAAACGAGTCTGCCTTCTAATTCCTTGCGGCAGGATGAATTGCGCGTCCGATTGTCGGTTCGACACGGATTTCACGCGGCCTCTACGGATTGCTGCGTATGGAAGCAGCTCGGTTAATAGCC
>Ga0302314_10000375_pt1 | contig 81879 bp, 82 predicted proteins | sample III_Palsa_N2_3_FD_200533 | JGI IMG/M metagenome (GOLD analysis project Ga0302314, IMG submission 200533) | Peat permafrost microbial communities from Stordalen Mire near Abisko, Sweden - III_Palsa_N2_3 | ecosystem: Environmental > Terrestrial > Soil > Palsa > Peat permafrost | place: Sweden...
CCGGCGTCGTCGGCGCCGGTGAGTAGGGTCTTGACCCCGAGGTCGATGCCGATCGCGGTCCCGGCCCGGGGATGGCGGGCCGGGACGTCCCGGCCGGCCTCGACGGTGAGGGAGACGTACCAGCGCTGCGCGGTCCTGGTCACCGTCGCGGACAGGATCCGGGCGGTCCCGTCCTCCAGGCGGCGGGCCAGCTTCCGCGTCGCCTCATGGGTCCTGATCGTCCCGAGGCGGGGCAGGGTCACCGTCCCCCGGCCGCAGCGCAGCGTGCCGGTCAGCCGGAAGGAGTCCTTGCACCGGCCGCGCTTCTTGAACCGGGGGAACCCAAGCCGCCTGCCTTTCCGCTCGCCTTTCCCCGACTTGGTGAAGTCGCGCAGCGCCCGGTCCAGGTCACGGAAGGATTCCTGGTACGCGCACTTGGAATTCTCCGCCCACCACCCCAGTCCCGGGTCGGCTTTCTTCGAGGCGTTCCACAGCTTGTGCAGCTCCGCGCCGGAGTACCACTTGCGCTCCGCCGCATGCCGCTCCCGGCACCGCGCCAGGGCCCAGTTCCACGCGAACCGGGACGCCCCCGCATGCGAGCGCAGCGCCCGCTCCTGAGCCGGGGACGGGTCCAGGGCGAACCGGTACGCCTGCACCACCTTCACCTGCCCGCCTCCTCCCGGCCGCCACCAACACAAACATGCTATCGAGTGCCTGTGACATTCCGGCGATACAGCCAAACCTCTGCCCGCATGGCGCGCGTCTTCCGCCCGAGGGCACCCGACCGCTGACGCTCGCCAAAGAGCGCTAAAGCTCACTGATGACACAGCAGTTGACAACCCCTTCGAACGACTGCGACATTGAACGACTGCGACATTGAACGACTGCGACATTGAACGACTGCGACATTGAACGACTGCGACGGGAGCTGGGAATCGGGGCGGACGGTGAGCCGGGCCGGTCCGTTCGGACAAATTGCTTTAGCTTATATTATATTTAAAATGAGCATTGGCGGAAGGGTGGACCGGTGAGCGCTGACGGGCTAACTCCCGGGCTCGCGCACGTCGCGGGCACGGGCACCGCGTCCGAGGACGCCCTGGCGGCGGTCCGTGCGTGGATCGCCAAGAACGTACCCGCGGCGTGGCGGGAGGCGGCCGAGGCCGACGGCCCGGCCGGGGTGCGCCGCGTCCGCACGGCCGCGGAATACCGGGCGTGGTACCCGGTGTACGGGCGCTCGGGCCTGGTCGCCGCCGGGTGGGAGGTCCGGTACGGCGGGCTTGCCTGGCCACGGGACACCGCCATCGCGGTCGAGCAGCTCATCGCCCGTTACCACCTGCCGCGGCTGAACCCGCTCGGACTTAACCTCGCCGCGCCCGCGCTGTTCGCGCACGGGACCGAGGACCAGCGGCTGCGCTTCCTGCCGCCGATCGCCCGCGCCGAAGAACTGTGGTGCCAGCTGTTCAGCGAACCAGGCGCCGGGAGCGACCTGGCGTCGCTGTCCACCCGGGCGCGGCGGGACGGCGACGACTGGATCGTCAACGGGCAGAAGATCTGGACGACGTGGGCGGACCAGGCGTCGTTCGCCGTGTTGCTGGCCCGCACGGATCCGGACGCGGCCAAGCATCAGGGCATCAGCTATTTCCTTATCGACATGCGGCAGCGCGGTGTCGACATCCGCCCGCTACGGCACCTGGGCGGCGAGATCGAGTTCTTCCAGGTCTTCCTTGACGGTGCCCGGGTGCCCGACGCGCAGCGGGTCGGGGCCGAGGGCAACGGGTGGAAGGTCGCACAGGCGACGCTGAGCGGCGAGCGGCAGATGGTGTCGGGCGCGAGTTCCGGTGGCGTGGACCGGGTCGGCGGCGGCAGCACCAGGCACCTGATCCGGCTGGCGCGCCAGCTGTCGGGCCGCGGCCTGCCCGGCGGATGGGATGACCCGCGGGTGCGCGACCGGCTTGTCCGGCTCTACTGCGAGGAACGCGTTCGCGCCTGGACGAACCGCCGGGTGCGCGCGGGGATAGCCGAGGGCCGTGCGCCGGGCCCTGAGAGCTCGATCGGCAAGGTGCACGCGGCCGAGCTGAACCAGCGGGTGCAGGCGGCCGCGGCCGACCTGCTCGGCGCCGCGGGCATCGCCTGGCGGGGGGGCGCAGCCGGGCGGGGTGACGCCGATGATCTTGAGGATTACGCTGCCAGCATGCCGGCCGAGGTCCGCGGGATGCTGCGCAGCCGGGCGAACACGATCGAGGGCGGTACGAGCGAGGTCAACCGTAATGTCCTCGCCGAGCGGGTGCTTGGACTGGAGAAGGAGCCCGATCCCTGGCGCGGCAGGCCGTGGCGGGAACTGCCGCGCAGCTGACCGGGTACCTGCCAGTTAGCCAGCAGAAGGGATCGTGATGGACGACGCCGACCTCGCGGAGGTTCTCCGTACTACCCGCGACCTGATCCGCGAGCGGGTGATCCCGCATGAGGCGGACATCGACGCCACCGACGAGATGCCGTCCGGCCTGCGGGAGGAGGCGGCGCGGATGGGACTGTTCGGCTTCGCGATTCCCGAGGAATACGGCGGCCTTGGGCTGTCGATGGCGCAGGAAGTCCGGCTGGTGATGGAGCTTGGGTATGCCACGCCTGCCTTCCGCTCGATGTTCGGCACCAACAACGGCATCGCCGGTCACGTGCTGCTCGAGGGGGGCACACCCGAGCAGAAGAAGGAATTGCTGCCCAGGCTGGCCTCGGGCGAATGGACCGCGTCGTTCGCGCTCACCGAGGAGCAGGCGGGCTCGGACCCAAGCGGCCTGACGACCTCGGTCGCCGCCCGCGGTAACGGCTACGTCATCAACGGGGCGAAGCGCTACATCACCAACGCGCCGGTGGCCGACGTGTTCATGGTGTTCGCGCGGCACGCCGACGGGGCGGCGAGCGGCAAGATCTCGGCGCTGCTCGTTCCGGCGGGCACGCCGGGGGTCACGGTCGGCCCGCGGGACGAGAAGATGGGCCAGCACGGCGCCTGGACCGCCGACGTCGGCCTCTCCGACGTCGAGGTTCCGGCCGGCGCGCTGATCGGTACCCCAGGGGATGGCTATGTCACCGCGATGCGGTGCCTGGCGCACGGGCGGCTGCACATCGCGGCGCTCTGCGTCGGCCTGGCGCAGCGCGCGCTCGACGAGACCATCAGCTACGCGCTCGAGCGGCGCCAAGGCGGGCACCCGATCGCGGAATACCAGCTCATCCAGGGGCTGATCGCGGACTCGCAGACCGAGGTGCTGGCCGGGCGTGCGCTCGTCAAGTCGGCCGCGGCGGACTTCGACTCCGGTGCCGACCGGCGCCTTGGACCGTCGTGTGCCAAGTACTTCTGCAGCGAGATGGTCTGCCGGGTCACCGACCGGGCCGTCCAGGTGCATGGCGGCGCCGGCTACATGCGAGGCGTGCCGGTCGAGCGGCTCTACCGTGACGCCCGGCTGTTCCGCATCTACGAGGGCACCAGCCAGATCCAGCAGCTTGTCATCGCGAGGCAGGCGTTCCGAGCGCGTATTTCTCCAGGAGCCGGCGGCCGATAATCGTCTTCTGTATCTCCGGGGTGCCCTCGCCGATGAGGAGCCTGCACGAACTCGCGCACGGCGCGGAGCAGATCCCGCTGAAGTTCCGTCAGGCCGGACGTGTCGATCAGGCGGGTCATGATGACTTACAGGCCGCCGGCAGCGACTTGGTGCCCTGCAGGGCGAGCAGCCCGCAGAAGCTGGCGTCGGCGACCTTCCACGTGCCGCCTTGCAGGACGGCGGAACCCGACTGGTTTTTCAGCACGGGTGTGCCGTTGAGCAGGATGTCGTACGTGACCTTGGCCTGGGTGGCCGATGTGACCGACACCGAGTCGACCTTCGCCGACGATGCCGCCGCCTCGGCCGAACTGGCCTGCGCCTTAACCGCGGCCGAGAGCTGCTGGCCGTCCTCGAGCAGCGTGATCCGCTTGGCGACGGGCTCCTTGGGGTTGAAGAACGCCGTCCAGTTCGCGGCGATCGTCTTCTGGGTTGCGGTCTGCCCGGACGCGGCCGACGGGCTGCTTGCCGGGGTACTGCTCGCCGGAGTGCTCGCGGGCACGCCCGTGGTGGCCGCGCTGGTCGTGGGGGCGGCGGTGCTCGACGAGCTCGAACTGCTGCTGCTGCACGCGGTGAGCGCCGCGCAGGCCGCGCACGCCACGAGCGTGACCATCATCCGCCTCTTGCCCCGCGGGTCGTTCTCTCTGGTCATGGCATTCTCCTCTTCGGCCGTGCTCAGGAGCGTCACGTTGCGCACACGCTAGATCAGGCAGCAGGAGGGTTCAATAGAATGATAAAAAATTTTATATACAAGTTACCGGCAGATGGAGCATCCGGGCACTCCTCCCGTGGTAGCCGGGGGTGCGGGGCGGCTGGCTGCTGACAGGCCATAGAGTTTCATATATTGTCTCATATATTTGTATAAATCTAGGGAGTTGATCCGTGACGGCGCGCCGGCTTGTGCTCGTCCTTGATCAAGACCAGGCCCGCCTTGACGCGACCGCGAGCGCCGTCCTCGCGGCGGCCCCTGGGACGCGGATTCTCGTGCTCGACGCCGCGATCCGCCCTGTCCCGATAGTGACGCAGCCGACAGACGCTGATCCGCCGCCGGACGTTATCCTGGTAAGGGCGGAGCCTGGGAGCTGGGCGGCGGCATCGGTGCTTGCGGCGCATCACCCACCGCGGCTTGGCCGACCGGTCGACGCCTTCCTCGTCGCCGAAGGACCATTGGAGAAATTCCCTGTGCTGATCACCGACTTCCCCGGGCTGCGCCTTCTCTCGCCAGGTACGGAGGTGGCCGCCGTGGTCGCCGGACTGGTTCAGGGCAATGCCGCGGCGGCCCGGTGAGCGAGGTACCCGCGGGGATCGTGGTAAGCGGAACGCGGCAACGGCAGGCGTGGCTCGACCGCGTCCTGCCGCCGGTCGAGCGCGTCCGCCCCGGGCTGTGGTCCATCCCGACGCCCTTCCCCGGCAGCCCGCTCCGCTATGTGCTGTCCTACGCCATCGAGTACGCGGGGGGCGTCGCGCTCGTCGACACCGGGTGGCCCGCCGAGGCGGCCTGGGATGGGCTCGTGTCGGGGCTTGGGCAGGCCGGGTGGGATATCGGTGACGTCAAGGCGGTGCTCATCACCCACGGTCACGGTGACCACATGGGCCTCGCCCGGCGGATCAGGGAGCGCACCGGCGCGTGGGTGGCGATGCACGAGGCCGACACCGCCGAGCGGGGTCAGTACGACAGCCACGTGGCCTTCAGGCGAGCAAGCGCCGAGTGGCTGCGCAAGCGCGGCGGACAGGCGGCGGACTTCCGCGTCGTCGGCCAGGCTGACGCCCCCGACTCCCCCATCGAGTTCGCCGACTTCGCGCTGGTACCCGACCGGTTCCTTGTCGACGGAGAGCAGCCGCTCGGCCCGGGCACGAGCCTGACCTCGATCTGGACGCCGGGCCACACCCCCGGCCACGTGTGCTTCGCCGATACGGTTCGCGACGTGGTGCTGACCGGCGACCACATCCTGCCGCGGATCACGCCTAACATCAGCCCGGCCCCCCATGAGACCGCGGACCTGCTCGGCCAGTACCTCGTCTCGCTAACCGCCCTAGCCGAGCGTGCCGCCTCCTTGTTCGCCACCGGGGAGGTGCTGCCGGCCCACGAGTACCGCTTCATCGGGCTCGCCGAGCGCGTTCGTGGCCTCCGCGGGCACCATGAGGCGCGCCTCGGTGAGGTCATGACCGCGCTGCGCTCCGCGCCCGGCCTGACCTCGGTCCAGGTCGCGGAGGCGCTGCGGTGGAGCCGCCCCTGGGATCAGATGCTCGGCATCCAGCGCCGATTCGCGATCGGCGAGGCCTACTCCCACCTGGTTCACCTGGAACACACCGGCTACATCGCCAACAAGGGAATCGACGTCGACGACTGGCACGCCCTCAGCGAGACCTCACCCAAGCTCATCTGACCAGCGCCCACTCCCGCGACGACGGAGTCCCGCACCGCGAGCAGCGAGCGTCCTCCGCCGTTCATCAGCCTCCGCGCGATCATCATCAGGTGGCCGCACCGAGGGTAAAACAGCAGGCCAGACCCTGCGCAGGATTTTCCGCAGTACATGCGGAGCCGACCGCCGATCGCGCACCTTGACCACCATCAGAGAAATGAATATTATATACTAAATATTACACGATGAAGATTTCCGGAGGGTCCATGGCTGCCCGATCCGCCGACACCGTTGCCCAGCCGCTTCCCGGAGGACACCAGCCCCTGGGCGATATCCTTGCGCGCTCCCGCTCAGGACGGCTGATGGTAATCTCCCCCACCCTCGCCGAAGCGGTCCAGTATGCCGGAGGCTGGTTGTTCGACCAGGTCATGGCCGGATGGATGGCTGTGGTCCTCACCCCGGACCACTCCGATCCCAGGCCGCTGCATATTCTCGGTGCCCGAGCCTATGACCTGCACGACTCGCTGGCGAAGGAACCTTACCGCCGGTGCCTTGAGGCCATCGCGGTACATACCGGCCTGTACGAGTCCGACAGGCGGATCCATGCCCTGGTGAACCAGGCCCGCAGCGATGCCCTGACCGAGATCATGCTGTGGGGCGACGCCTCTCCAGGCAGCCCTGCGGGGAATCGCGGCGTCGCGGCCGACCCGCTACGGCATCGGCTCAGTGCGGCAGCGCAGGCATTCAAGGCACACGCCCTGACCGCCGCGCGAGTTCCGCTTTCCGTAGCGGAAGGCTCCACGCGCGCGGGTGTCAGCGGCGATACCGAGATGTTCCAGAGGAACACGATCAGCCGCCCGCGCCCGACGCGGGTGCCGCGGCGCTCGCGTCCCACTCCAAGCTGGAACCAGTAGGCCGGCACCGGCCGGTGGCACCGAGCCAGAGTCCAGGATTTCCGGCAGGTCGGCCCAGCCGATGAGGACGCTGCCGCTGGCCCGCCCGCCGCGCGGGGCCGCAGCGTCGACGCTGTCGGGGATCATGGCTGCCGTCGACCCGGTGGCGATCATCGAGCCGCCGCTTCGTCATCGGCGCGGCCCGGTGATCACCTGGGTCTCGGTGAAGCCGCGCCACCACCCCGAGCGGACGGCGGTAAACCTCCGCGTAGCCGTGCTCATCGTCCTGCACCACCTCCACCGGCAGGTCAAGCGCCGCGAAGTGGCGCAGCCACCAGCTGGCCGCCATGACCTCCATGCCCGCGTCGCCAAGCGGCTTGCCCTGCTCGGCGGTCAGCAGCGCGCCCAGCGCCTCGGCGTTCGCGTCAAGCACGTCGGCCGCGGCCAGCATGGCGGCGACGCGGGCCCCGCCATCCCGGCGCCACCCGGCGAAGGCCGCGTGCGCCGACGAGACCGCGCATCGAGCTGGTCCGGGCTGACCGCCGACGCCGCGGCCAGCACCCGTGCGGTGGCCCGGTTGATAACGTCGAAGGCGGCGTCGGCTGTGACCTCCTTTCCCCCGATGGTTCCCGTGGCCTCGGCTAGCAACGCTGGCGCTTCCCGCATCATCGGCTTCTTTCCTGGCTGGACGGGCATGAGCGGACCGTCGGGGCGCGGACGGGGGCTAGGAACATCACGAGGACTGGCTTGACGACGGTGCCGCCGCTGCGGGACTTCGTCATCGACTGTGCCTCCTCGCGATGCGGTGCTCACGGATGCGGTGCTGGCCGGTGACGGCGGTTCAGCCCACGTGCGCGGGCAGCGCGGCGATGCCGTTGATGAAGTTGCTGTGCAGCGGCACCGGCTCGCCGAGTTCCAGTCCTGGCACCCGCGTGAGCAGCTGGCCGATGATCGCCCGCAGTTGCGCCCGCGCCACCCCGTGGCCCAGGCAGAAGTGCGGCCCGCCGCCGCCGAAGCCGACGTGCGGTGACCGCGGCCGGGCGAGGTTGAACTCCTGCGGCGCGGTGAACATCGACTCGTCACGGTTGCCCGAGCAGTAGAACAGCACCACCTTGTCGCCGGCCGTGATCTGGGCCCCGTTCAGCTCCACGTCCCGCACGGCCGTGCGGGCGAATTGCATCACGGGCGTGGCGTACCGGACGGACTCCTCGGTCGCCTGCATGATGCGCCCGTCGAAGTCGGCCATCAGCCAGTCCCGCTGCTGCGGGTGCCGGCTGAGGGCCAGCATCGCGCTCGTGGTGGTCTGCTTTGTCGTGTCGTTGCCGGCAACGGCCATCAGCACCATGAACTGACCGACATGCTCGTCGGTCAGCCGCTCGCCGTCAATCTCGGCCTGCACGAGGCTGGTCATCAGGTCATCGCCCGGATGCTGGCGGCGGTGCGCGGCCAGGCTCGCCCCCACGGAGTACAGGTAGATGAACTCCCCGGCGAGGAAGTCCAGGACCTGCTCGGGGGGAAGGGCGGCGGCGACCGCACCGCCGACCAGGTTCTCGGCCGCCTCGGCCACCCGCCTGCGCTCCGACTCGGGGACCCCGACGATGTCGGAGACGGTCATCATCGGGAGCCGGGACGAGCACGCTTCGACGAAGTCGATGTCGCCCGCGCCCGTCAGGTCATCGACGATGGCCCTGGCGTTGGCCTCGATCCGCTCGCTGATCTGCCGGATAGCCCTGGGCGTGAAGGCGGCGCTGACCAGGCCCCGGTACCGGCTGTGCTCGGGAGGGTCCATGGTGAGGAAGAAGACGCCCGCCGTGGCCTGGTCAATGGGGGTCGGGACCATGGCGACGCCGTATCTGGACTGGAAGACGTCGGTGTTGCGTTCGACCGCCGTGATGTCCTGCGCGCTGGTCACCGCCCAGAAGCCCTGCTCGGTGTGCTGCTGGACGACCTCGGCCGGCGGGTGCCAGCTGACCGGGGCCGTGGCGCGCAGCCGCGCGAAGGACTTGTCCCGGTCATTGAAGGGCTGGTCCCAGAACGCCTGGGAGGAGATGTCCACGTCTGTCGTGACTGGGTGGCTAGTACGGAAAAGGCCCATTCGCTTCCTCCCTCATCTCCTGGCGGAGCACGCGGCGCAGCAGCTTGCCGGAGGCGGTGCGCGGCAGGGACTGCCGGAACTCGTAGCGGCCCGGGCACTTAAGCGACGCCAGCGTGGCCCGGCAGTGGGCATCAAGCGCGGCCTCCAGCTGCTCTTCGCTGGCCCAGCCGTCCTCAAGCTCGACGACGGCTACCACCCGGTGTCCCCAGTCCAGGTCATCGATCCCGACGACCGCGACGTCCGCGACGGCCGGGTGCACGATCAGCCGCTGCTCGATCTCCGCCGGGTAGACGTTGACCCCGCCGGTGATGATCAGGTCGTCACGGCGGTCGAGCAGGTAGAGGTAGCCGCCGGAGTCGAGCCGCCCAATATCCCCGGCGGTGGCGTACCCGTCCGGGCGGACGGCCGCAGCGGTCTTGCCGGCGTCGTTGAGGTACTCGAACCCCAGCTCGTTGCTGAAGAAGATGGTGCCTGCCTCGCCAGGAGACACCTCTATCCCGTCGGCGTCGAGAAGCTTGACCGCTTGCGGCCGCCCGACCGTCCCTGGATGCTCCAGCGCCTCCCGCGGGCCGACCCGGCTGACCATGCCCTCCGTCGAGGCCAGGTACTCCCACACCACCGGTCCGAGCCACTCGATCGCGGCCCGCTTCTCCTCGGGCGGGAAGGGCGCGCCGGCCACCAGCAGCACCCGCATGCTGGACGTGTCGTATTTCTCCCGGACCTCGGCGGGCAGCCGCAGCATCCGGTGCAGGTGGGTCGGCACCATATGGGTGCTGGTGACACGGTATCGCCCGATATCGGCGAGGACACCCTCGGCCTGGAACTTCCGCTCGATGACGAGAGTCTGGCCAAGGTGGAGGGCCTGCTGGGCGAAGGTGCCCGGGGCGGTGTGGTACATCGGCGAGCAGGCCAGGTGCACGCCGCGCCCGGGGGTGAGGCCGAAGCCCCCAAGCAGCCCGGTGAACCCGCCGATGACCAGTTCGGGCTCGACGTCGAAATAAGGCCGCTTGACGCCCTTGGGCCGACCGCTCGTCCCCGACGTGTAGCCCATCAGCCAGCCGTGGGTCCGCCCGGGCGGCGAGGTGCCGGCAGCACTGGAGGTCAGGGCATCATAGGACTCCCAGCCGGAGACGGGGTGGCCGACCGCGAAGCGGCGCTTGGGCAAGTCGTCTAGCACCCCGGCCAGCGACTGGGCGAGGTCGCTGGAGACGACCAGCACCTTCGCACCCGAGTCGCGCGCGATGTACGCGGCCTCCGGCGGCGTCAGGTGGACGTCGACGGGGACGAAGTACACGCCGATCTGGCTGGTCGCGAGGCTGACCTCGAAGTGCTGCACGCTGTTGTGCTGCAGGCTCGCGACGACGTCGCCGGCGCCCACCCCCAGGGCCCGCAGCGCGTTGGCGAGGCGGTGGGTAGCGGCGGCCAGGCCCCCGAACGTGACCGTCTCACCGCCAGGAACGATCAGCGCGGGGCGGCCAGGCTCCTGGCCGGCGATTCCCCAGAGACCAGGGACGATGGCCGGCTGGGCTGGATCTGGGTCGGGCATCGTTGCCGCCTCTCCTACTTCGGCTGCGGATGCAGTCGAATGTCCCGACCGCATTGATCTCGAGGATCCGGCGGAAGGCGGCCAGGTCATGCGCCGTCTCGTACCCGCCGCGGCCGACCGTGCGGGCTGCCCACCCGGTCCCCGCGCAGTTGACCAGAGCCCGGACCGGGCCAAGGGTCTTGGCCAGCTCGGTGGCGGCGATGATGTCGGCGGTGCTCGTCACGTCCACGTCCACGTGCGCGAAGACGCCGTTGACGGCGCCGCCACCGCCTTGCCCTTCTCGTCAGAGATGTCCGCGATGACCACGTGAGCGCCGCGGCTGGCAAGCTCGCGCGCGGTGGCCGCGCCGAGGCCTGATGCTCCGCCGGTCACGATCACCGCGATTCCCTCAAGTTTCATGGCACTCTCCTCGGCATAGCGGCCTTGTCAGTTGCACGCTAGCCAGCCCTGATATTATATGCAATATAATGTGCCGGGTCCGACCTGGCGTCGCTGCGCACCCGCGCGGTCAAGGTGGACGGGGGGTGGGCACTCAAGGGGCAGAAGGTCTGGACCTCGCAGGCGCAGGACGCTGACTGGGCGATCTGCCTGGCGCGCACCGATCCTGAGGTACCCAAGCACAAGGGCATCAGCTACTTCCTGGTCGACATGCGCAGCCCCGGCGTCGAGGTGCGCCCGCTGCGCGAGGCGAACGGCGGCTACCTGTTCAACGAGGTCTTCATCACCGACGCGTTCGTCCCGGATTCCCGGCTCGTCGGCAACCCCGGGGACGGCTGGCGGCTGGCCCGCACCACGCTGGGCAACGAGCGGGTCAACATAGCCTCCGGCATGGGACGGAACCGTGAGATGCCGTCCGACTCCCTCCCTGGGCTCGGCGACCCCGTTCCGGCTGAGGTGCTCGCCGAGTGCGGTGCGCTCACCGCCGACGCGCTCGCCTTCGCCGCGTTGAGCCGGCGGCTGCTGCTACGCCAGATGGCCGGGCTGCAGCCGGGCGCGGAGGCAAGCGTGCTGAAGGTCGTCCACGCCTGGAACGTCACCAGCCTGAACCGGGCGGTGCTGGGCTGGCAAGGCTCCAACGGCGCCGCGCTGGGCGGGTCGGCGGGGGAGGCCGCGCAGGCGTACCTTTCGCTCCCGCCGGTACTGATCGGCGGCGGGACGCTGGAGATCCAGCTGAATGTCATCGGCGAGCACGTTCTGAGACTGCCGCGCTAGCGCCAGGGCTACCCAGAACGGAAGGCGGCGCCTCACGGATCCCCGGCTCCGCAACGGCGGCACGTCGTAGAGGCCCAGGGTGCCCAGCACCATGCCGCCGCCGTGGGCATACACCACGGCCGGTCCGGGCTCGCCTCCCGCCTGGCTGGCCGGCCGGGCTCCTCCCCAGCTGCTCTTGGTGTACCAGCGCAGTTCGATGGACGCGCCATCGCTGGTGGCATGGAAGATGGCGGTCTGGACCCCGGAGGACGGTGGGGCGGGTGCCGAAGCCGCCTGCTCTGCCAGGGCCGCCATCACGGAGACCAGTTCGGCATCAAGTTCGTAACTCACGTGTGGTGCCTTTCGGATTGACGGCGTACCGCGTGCGGAGGTCAAGGTAGGGACGGACGTCCGGATCGGCGACACGAGACCCGACGGCCAGTATGACCTGGCGCTGACCCTGCAGGAGCCGGTGCGGCGCATGCGGGTGACCGGCCAGGGCGCGGCGACGGCCTACGATGATCCGGCCGACGCGCTCCACCAGGCACCCGGGCGCGAGGCGGACGTCGAGCTCGACCTCACATGGACCACCGACGGCACGCCCTACCGGTGGCGCTTCACCACCCGCTACGAGATCCCGTGCCGGGTCACCGGGCACGTCGTCGTGGAAGGCGAGCGCGTTGACGTCGACTGGGCCGGCCAGCGTGACCATTCCTGGGGCAATCGCGACTGGTGGGCGTTCGCGTGGTGCTGGATGGCCGTGCTAGCTTCGACGTGGCGACGCCGGTGAGCGGCCTGCCGCGATCGGTGGTGGTGAAGATCCCGTCCGCGGATCCGGGCCTGCGCGCACTCCTGGCCAAGGGGTACCAGGTTGAGGTCCACTTCTACCGTGAGCTGGCGCCGACGGTCAAGGTCGACGTGCCCCACTGCCACCTGGCGCTGGGGAGCTCGGACGGGTCGTTCACGCTCGTCCTTGAGGACCTGGCGCCCGCCACGCAGGGAGACGCAGGTCGCCGGCGCGGCCCGCAACCTGGCCGGGCTGCACGGGCCCCGGTGGAGCGACCCCGCGCTGCGGGGCTCCCCGGCGCTGAGGTTCGCCGACCCGGCCGGCGACCAGTCCCTGGCCGGGATGTTCCCGGGAGTACTGCCACAGGTGGCCGAACGGCTGGGCGCGGCGCTGTCGGCCGAGGACCACGCCACGCTCACCGACGTGGGCGCGGTCCTCTCGGCGCCCCCACCGAGCGAGGTGACGCCATGTTCGCCGCGATGATCGCGCGGTCATGCCAGGCCATCAGGGACCTCGGGACCATCAAGCTGGCGGCGGGCGGCGCGTGAGGCCCCGGGTTCAGAGTGCCCGCTTAGCACGTCCGCCAGGGCACCAGCACGGTGCGCAGGTGTGCCTCACCGGTCAGGCTTCCCTGGGAGCGGTCTCCTGTGGCGGGGCTTCCTGCGTCGGCGCCCCGTTCGGCGTGGACCCGTTGAGGGGTGCCTCGCTCGCCGGCGCGTTGACCGTCGTGGACTCGATCGAGGGTGTCACGCCCACCGGTGCCCCGGCTGCCGTGGCCTGATCGAGCGGGGCGTCCTGGACATCGAGCGGAACGTCCAGGACGATGCCGCCCCTGGCGGGCGTGCGGCCGGCCCGCAGGGCGATGGCGAGGATGAGGACGATCAGGGCGGCGCTGCCGCCGACGAGCAGGTAGGCCTCGGAGTAGGCGCTGTTGGTGTACACCTGCGGGATGACCTGGACGATCGGCTTGCCGCCGGGAGGGGTGGCGATGAGTTCGAAGGGGTGGGCAGCAGCGATGGGGGTTAACAGGGCGACGGCGAGGGCGCTGCCGACGGAGCCGAAGGCGGCGTACATCGCGAAGCTGATGCCCTGGCGCTTGGCGGGGATCTTGTCGATGAGGATGTTGGGTCCGCCGGCGTAGAAGAATCCGGAGCCGATTCCCCACGCGATGCCGATCAGTGCCTGGTCCACCCACGCCCCGTGCCAGGGCGTCCACAGGGCGAACGCGATGAGCAGGGCGACGCCGCTGAGAATCAGCGGCAGGCGGGCGCCGTAGCGGTGGGCGAGGAAGCCGCCGACCGGGCCGAAGATCATCCCGGCGACGGACAAGACGATGAGGATGTGCCAAGCGATCTGGAATATGGAGAACCCGCTGGCGTAGTTGATGTCGCCCTGGAAGTGGATGAAGGGCTTGATCAGGGCGACGGAGAGATGTTCCTTGGCCGAGATCGCGGCGAGGATCTGGTTCCGTAGCGCGTTCGGGGTTGGGGTCTCGAACATGTACGGGATGGCGACCTGGGGCAGGGCGATGGCCGTGGTGGCGAAGACGGAGATGGCCATGATGATGGCGACCGAGGGGTCGCGCAGCAGGGACAGCTCGATCAGCGGGTTGGCGATACGGCTCTCCCACAGCAGGAAGACCGCAAGCAGGACAAGGCCGCCGATCAGGTAGAGGAGGTTGCTGCCGCTGCCCCAGCCCCAACTGCTGCCCTCGCTGACGTAGATGAGCACCCCGGCGAGGCCGACGCCGATGAGGACCGAGCCGAGCCAGTCCAGCCGCTGCCGCACCCGGTACGGGGACTCGGGCACCACGATGGCCAGCAGCGGGGCGGTGACCGCGATGTAGATGAGCAGGAACCAGAAGATGGACCGCCAGCTGTAGTGGTCGGTCAGCAGCCCGCCGATCACCGGCGCCAGGACGGCGGAGGCGCCGAAGCCGGTGGCGATGACGCCCATCATGACGGGGATCAGCCGGCGGGGCATGAGGTCGCGGACGACGCCGTAGGCGACGGCGGACATGCAGAACGAGGTGGCCATCAGGCCGCGCCCGACGAGGAACACCGCCCAGTTGCTGGTGGCTGCGCAGATCAGCGTGCCGGCGAACAGGAGCACGGCGAGGATCAGCAGCGTCCGCTTCTTGCCCCACAGGTCTGAGGCCTTGCCGCACAAGGGCAGGGTCGCCGCGCCGACCACGCCGACGATGGTCAGCGCCCAGGTGGCGTTGGCGCCCGCGGTGGGGAACGCCAGGCCGATCTTCGGGATGGCCAGGCCGACCATCACGTACTGGATGGGGATGATCTCGGAGAAGATCACGAGCACGATCAGGATGGCCCAGATCCGCGCGTTCGAGGCATGGCTAAGCCGGCCGGCGTCCTCGTCGTCGCTCACGACGGAGACAGGGGCTGACGGGCCGGGTTCCGCGGTCGCGTTCTGAGACATAGGGCTCGCTCCAGTGCGTGCGCTTGGGCCTTGTCCGGGGACCATCTAATCTAATTTAGAGATTATTATATATACTATATGTACATCTATTTGTCTAGAGGCGCTCTGCGGAATGTGCGCCGCTAGCCGACTTCGATCAACGTCGTACATGCCGTGGCCATGACCGTCGATGACATGGCCACCGCGACCGCGCTGCGCTAGAGGCCCACCGGCAGGGTGGTGGTGGGGTTGATCTCGGCGTAGGCCTGGCCGGTCACGGACGCGCCGTTGATCGTGCCGGAGACCGCGGAGTCACCCTCCCAGTAGCCGGTGTTCACGAGGGGTACGGTCAGTTCCTGGTTGGCTTCCAGTACGTTGACCGTCAGCTGGCCACCGGGGACTGTTATCGCCCAGTTCTGTGGATAGGTCGTGCCTGTCGTCGGACTGGTCCAGCTGCCGAGCGGGGTATCGCTCATCTCGCTGGACGGGATGTTCACGGTTGACCCGTCCGGGTTGACGAGGGTGCCGACCTTGTTGACGATGTTCCCGCTGCCGTCGGTCAGGAAGTACAGCATGTACTGTGTCCCGTTGCTGAGCTGCATGCTGAACCAGGTCCAGCCGCCGGTGCCCGCGAAGTCGCCCCACTGGTGGTCCTGCCAGGCGATCCCGGTCACCGCCACGGGCATCCCGTGGTCGATGATGGTGCCCGAGGCCTTGAGGTTGGTCTCGGAGTAGTAGTAGGACTGGCCGAACGGCGCGTAGTCGATCAGCCCCCCGTCGCCGTGCAGGGCTGCGGGCGTGGACTGGTCCAGGCTGAGGTTGATCCCGTAGCTGCCGTCGAGGAACGCGGCCGAGATGTGGTTCTGGCCTCCTATTCCCTGCATGTTCCAGCCGTCGACGGTGTTGTTGAACCCGCCGTTAGGCAAGACGTTGTCGGGCTGGACCGAGACCGCGATCATGTTCGACTTGAACGTGCCGCGGGTCAGGTCGGTGATGGCGAACTGCCCGTCATAGACGGCGAGCGGTTCGATGCCCTCGTTCAGCCGGATGAAGGTCAGCTCGAAGCCGTACTGGTGCTTCTGCCCGAGCAGGTCAGTCCCCGTCAGATGGCCGGTGAAGTACCACCACTCCATCGTTGACGACGGATGCGGCCCCTCGTCGGTCGGCAGTGACACGGCCGTGCTGCTCGCGCTCGCGCCCGCGGGCGCGAGCGCGATGACCGGGGCCACGAAGGACGCGACCAGGGCGCAAGCGATGATGCCTCGTCGCAACAAAACTCGCATGCCAATTGAACACCTCCTATATAAAATGATGTATATAAAATTGATCACACTGTAGGCATGATGTTACGTGCCGGTCAACCCCCGATCCGGCAGCGCCGACGGCCAGCTGCGACAATCCGGGAACTAGCAGCACCATCCATCCCGTGCAATCCGGGACCGGACAAGCGCCCCCCTGGATCAGGCGCCCTCGGCCGACAGCCGGCCGGGTGCCCCGCCACGCCCGCGGTCCACGCCCGGGGCCTAGGCCCAATGCTGGGGAGTTAAGGTCCGGTGCGCTTATCACGGATCCGGGGCGGCGTAGCGGGCAGGAGGACGCCCCGTGGCATGCAAGAGCGTCAGTCGCGGACTTCCCTAGCGCGGGGATCGCCGAGCAACGCCGAGGCGATCCCTAACCTCTGCCGCGCGATGGGATGAGGAACTGGCGCCGCGCCCGGGTGCAGGCCGCGGCCGAGATCGCGGACTGGGCGATTAGCAGCTGTTCCGCGGCGGCCGTCATGCTCCCCGACTCCGCGGACGCCACGAAGTACCGGAGCTGGACCAGGGTGAAGCCGGGCTGCTCGGACACGCCGTATCGCTTTCCTAGATGAACTTCCGAAAGATGATACGCCGATCCGCTGATTGGTCGGGCACGCCACCTCGCCGCACCCAGTTGGCGCAGCCGTCCGCCCCGCCGCCTATCGTGAGGACATGAACCTGATCGGAGATCCCGGCAGATCATCGGGGCGGGTCAGGGGGCCTGTATTAGGGTCCAAACGACTTTCCCTCCGGGCTGCTCGTTCGGGTGGTAGTAGCCCCACCGGGCACAGAGCGTGTTTACGAGGGTGAGGCCGCGCCCGTGCTCGTCGGCCGGGGCGGCGTGCGCGAGCACGGGCGCGGGCATAGTGGCGTCCCAGACCAGGAACATGACGCTCGCCCTGTCGCCCAGCATCCACAGGTGCACGGGGTCGGGGCGCCTGTGCGCCTGTGTGGAGAGGACCGCGTTGGTCACCAGCTCGGACACGATCAGGATGGCCTCATCAGTGATGGCGGCCAGCTTCCATTCCCGCAGGATGGCCGCGACGTGACCACAGGCGCATCCTGAGGCCGTCAGCAGGGCGGCTAGCTCTAGGTGGTCCTGTCGCGGCCAGCGGTCGGGCCAGAAGTGATCCCGAGCAGCCGGGTCAGGCGGGATGTCCATATGGACATGCGCGTGTGGCATGGTCACGTTCACGGAGCCACAGACTTCCTCGCGTGCTCACGCAACTCGAACTTCAGCACCTTCCCGCTGGGATTCAGCGGCAGCGCCTGGACGAACTCGACGTGCCGCGGGACCTTGAAGTTGGCCATCTCACCGCGGCACCAGGCGATCATCTCCTGGGCGGTCGGCGCGCTCCCCTGCCGTGGGATCACGAAGGCGAAACCGACCTCTCCGAGGCGCTCGTCAGGCACCCCGACGACGGCGGCCTGGGCGACGTCCGGGTGTCTGGACATCAGGTTCTCGATCTCGGCCGGGTAGGCGTTGAACCCGCCGACGATGAACATGTCCTTGATCCGGTCGGTGATCCGCAGGTTGCCGCCGGCGTCGAGGACTCCGATGTCGCCCGTGCGCAGCCACCCGTCAGGGGTGAACGCCGCCGCGGTGGCCTCGGGCGCGTCGAAGTAGCACCGCATCACGGCGTACCCCCGCACCCACACCTCGCCAGGCTCGCCTACCTGGACATCGGCGCCGGTGGGATCCACGCCCGCGGGGTCCACCACGCGGACCTCCATGCCGGGGATCGGGCGGCCGCTTGTGGTGGCGATCACCTCGATCGGGTCGTCATGGCGGCACATCGACACCGTGCCGGTCGTCTCGGTCAGCCCGTATCCGGTGACGACCGAGGCGAAGCCGAGGTCGGAGCGCACGCGGCGGACGAGGTCGACAGGCACCGACGCGGCGCCGGTCACCGCGAGCCGCAGGCTTGCGGTGTCGTAGCCGGACAGGTCGGCGTTGAGCAGCGACTGGTAGAGCGCGGGCGGCCCGGGGAGCATCGAGATCCGTTCCCTGGCGACGAGGCCCATCGCCGTGGCCACGTCGAAGACCGGGCAGGGCACGATCGTTGCGCCGGTGAGAATGCAGGCGAGCACGGCGGACTTCAGCCCCGCGCAGTGGAAGAACGGGTAGACGACCAGGTACCGGTCGCCATGGCGCAATCCGACGGTGTCCGACCATGCCGCGTAAGTACGGGTGCTCGCCCCGTGGGTGAGCACGGCGCCCTTCGGCGTCCCCGTCGTGCCGGAGGTGAAGATGATGTCGCTGACGTCGTCCGGGCCGAGGCGCTCCTCGCTTTCCTGGCGATCCCGCGCGCCGAGCGGTCCGTCGCCCTTCCCCGCCGCTGCCCGTTCCAGGAACCGCGCCCATCCGGTCGCGTCCCCCGGCGGCCCGGAAAGCACGACGATCTCAAGCGCCGCCTTCAGGTCCGGGTCGCTGGCCAGCATCCCGATGTAGTCGGCGTCGATGAAGTCGGTCACGGTCAGCAGCAGCCGTGCCCCCGCGGTGCGCAGTACGTGCGCCGCCTCCGTCCCCTTGAGGCGGGTGTTGACGGGGACGAGCACCGCCCCGGCCGCGTACACGCCGAGGGCGGCGACGATCCAGTCAAGTGAGTTGGGCGCCCACAGCGCTACCCGGTCCTCCGGCCGCACGCCGCTCGCCGCATAGGCGCGTGCGGCGAGCGTCATGCGTTCGGCGAGTCCGGACCAGGACACCCGCTGGCCGCCGTCGACGACGGCCTCGTCGTCGGGCCACAGCCGGGCGGCACGCCGTACCGCGGCCGGGACCGTCGGCGGAACGTCGGGCGTCATCGCCTGCTGCCCCCGTGCGCTGACCGCTCCGGCGCTGACCGCTCGGGTTCGGCCCGCTCGGGCTTGGCCCACCGCGGCTCCCGCTTCTCGGCGAACGCGCGCGGACCTTCGTCCTGGTCGGGATGGCCCCATACGCTGACGACCTCACGGGCGCCGCCGCGGCAGGCCTCGGTGAGACCGGTCTCGAGCGCGCCCCACAGCGCGCGCTTGGTGGCCGCCATCGCGGCGGGCGAGTTCCTCGCGATCGTCTCGGCGAGCTGCTGCGCCACGTCGCGCAGCTGCTCAGGCGGCACGAGCTGGCTCACCATGCCGAGCTCATAGGCCCGCTGCGCCGGCATCCGCTCGTACCGGCCGACGAGGGCCATCCGCATGACGGCCTCGAACGGCATCTTGCGCAGCAGCCCGATCGCCTCCATTGCGACCACCTGGCCGACTGATACATGCGGTTCGGTGAACTCCGCCGTGGTCGCGGCGATCACGATGTCCGCGTCGGCTACCCAGTGGAAACCGCCGCCGGCGCAGATGCCGTTCACGGCGGCGATCACCGGCTTGCTTACCTGCTGGTGCCAGGCAGTGAAGTGCAGGTCATAGGCCTCCATGGACTCCCGGTAGCGCTCCATTCCTAGCCCGTCGGTGGCCAGCTCGGCCACGTCGACGCCGGTCTGGAACGCGCGGCCCTCCCCCGTGTGCACGATCACCTGCACCTCGGGGTCGCGGTCGAGTTCCAGCCACGCGTCCGCGAGCTCGGCGCGCATCACGGAGTTCATCGCGTTGAGGCTCGCCGGCCGGTTGAACAGCAGCCAGCCCACCGGGCCGTGCCGCTGCAGCTTCAGAGTCTGGAATTCGGTGTATGGCACGGTGGCTCTCCCAGGAGTTCCGGCTGGGTGGCTGGCTCGCCGGATAGTAGGTGTGCGGCCTGCGGTGACCGCGCGATCGCGACCCCCATCTCCGCGACCGCGGCCTCGCGCCGCGCGGACGTCAGGCCGACTTCAAGAGCGCGCCAGAGCTGCCGCTTGACCAGCCGCAGTGCCTCCGGCGGGTTGCGGGAGATCTTCTCCGCGAGCTGCCCGGCGGCCGCCCTGACGTCGGGCACGACCTCGCTGACGATGCCGAGTTGGTAGGCGCGCGCCGCGTCGAGGCGCTCATGGCGTCCGGACAGCCCGATCCGCATGACCGGCTCCACCGCGCCACGGCGGGCTAGGCCGATCAGCTCGAACGCGCTCGCCTGGCCGAGCGAGACGTGCGGGTCGAGGAACGTCGCTCGCTGCGCGGCGATCACGATGTCAGCGTCGGCGACGAAGTGCAGGCCGCCGCCGGCGCACACGCCGTTGACCGCGGCGATGACGGGCTTGCCTACCCGGTTGTGCCACGCCGAGATCCGCAGCTCGGCGTTCTTAGTCCGGCGTGACTGCTCGCGCAGCGCGTCGCGGTCGCCGGCCAACTGGCGGACGTCAAGACCGGTCTGGAAGGCGCTGCCGTTGCCGGTGTTGACGATGACCCGCACGTCCGGGTCGGCGTCCAGGTCATGCCAGGCGCGCGGCAGGTCGGCGAGCATCGCGGCATCCATCGCGTTGCCGACCTCGGGCCGGTCGAAGATCAACCAGCCGATGGGGCCCTCGCGCACGACCAGGAGACCGCGGTAGTTCCCGGTCATCGGCCCGTGAAAGCGGCAGACCGCTGCTGCGCGAACGCCGCCATGCCTTCGCGGAAATCCTCGCTGCGCGAGGAGAGCTCCATCGCGAAGGCCTCATCGCGCAGGTGGGTCTCGAGCGACGCGCCGCGGCCGGCGTGCAGCAGCCATTTCGTCAGCCCCACGGCGACGGTGGCGCTGCCGGCCAGAGTCAGCGCGGTCCGTTCCGACTCAGGCTCCAAGGAATCGTCCGGGACACAGCGGTCGACCATTCCCCAGTCCGCCGCGGCCGCGGCGTCGACCCGCTCGCCGAGCAGCAGCATCCGGCGCGCCCTAACCTCGCCGACCCGCCGCGGAAGCAGCCAGCTCACGCCGCTGTCGGGGGTGAAACCACGGGCGGTGTAGGGCGCGAGGAACCTGGCGGTCTCCGAGACCACCGCCACGTCCGCGGCGAGGGTGAGGGCAAGACCGAGCCCAGCGGCCCAGCCGCGCACCGCGACTACGATCGGGGTCTGCGTTTCAAGCAGGACCGGGATCAGGCGGTGCGCCTGGCTTGGGAGCCTGCGGGTGATGCCGCCGACGCGCGGTCTTGCGCCCTTGTTTCCCGTGTCACTGCTCCCGGCGTTGCGCGCGACGATGTCGAAGCCGGGGCAGAAGTGCTCTCCTGCCGCGGTGAGCAGCACGGCGCGCACCGTCTCGTCGTTGCCCGCCGCCTCGATGAGCCCGGTGAGCCCGGCGACCATGGCGTCGTCGAGCGCGTTGCGCTTGTGCGGCCGGTCAAGCCGGATTCGAAGCAGCGGACCGTCCCGCTCGCTGACCAGGCCGGGCACGGCTGGCACGGTGGGTCCGGCGGGTCCGGCGGGTCCGGCGGGTCCGGCGGGTCCGGTCACGAGGCGAACCGCTGCGTGATCGCCCGCATGGCGCTGTCCAGGTCATGGCCAGGCGGCTCTGGCAGCCTGACCGGACCGCGGGTGCGGCTCGGCAGCAGGATGGTCGCCGTGCCCGTGGTGGTCTGCGTTCCGCGCTGGTTGCGCGCGCTCAGGGTCAGGTCGACGGCTGGGCGGCCGCCGTCGGCGAGGTAGCGCCGTGCTACCTGGCCGCTGATCCACTGGGTGTCGCCGACGTAGTTGAACGCACGGAACTCACACGACAGCTTCCACAGCCAGGCGTCGTCGCCCATCCAGTCCGTGCATGCGTGGATGAGCCAGAACTCGCGCATCCGGCCGTAGTCGAAGGTCGTCGGGTTGCCAGAGCGGCGGGCGAACTCGGGATCCCAGTGCACGCGCTGCATCACGTCGGGCACGTTGAACTCGCCACGGTCATAGAAACGCGGGATCCGCCTGCGGTTGCGGACGCCGAGGCCGAGCGGGCGGATGTTGTACAGGCCCATCCCCACCCCGACGTGCCAGCACACGATGTCGGTGACCGTGAGCGGGCCCTTGACCAGCACGCATGCCTCGTCGCCGGTCGCGACATCCTCCCAGTAGCGAAGCGTCGCGCCGCGGGGCTGCTCGGCCAGGACGGACCGCTCGATGTCGGTGATCTCGGCGTCGGAGTAGACGTAGGGCTCGATCGCCGCGTACTTGCCCCGCTCCCTCGCCTTCTCGCGCTCGGTGCGGATCATCAGCTTGTACTGGGCGGAGAGCAGGTCGCCGTCGGCGGCCGCGAACAGCTGGCCGGTCCACTCGTGAACCGCCCGGCCGGCGAACTCGCTCGCCTTGTCGTGCACGCCGGCCAGCGCGTCGCGCCTGCGGATCCGGCGGCCCGCCGTGAGCGGGGCCCACCATTCACGCGAGCTTCCCGCGTAGAACGCGTGGACGCCGCGCAGCGGGTCGCCCTTGAGCAGCCCGCGCTGGGCATCGGTGGGTTCGACGGGATCGTCCTCGCCGATCAGCGTGTCGCCGCCGACCATCGCGGGTGGCGCGATCGGCTCGCGCCAGCGCGTCGCCGCCGCGTAGCCCCGGTCGCTCCAGAGCGGATTCGCGTCGCCGTAGGCTTGGGCGACGATACGGAACGCGTCGAGGCCGGGCTCCCTGTAGTGCGGCGGAGCGGGGTTACGTACCGGAATGCCGATCCTTGCCCGCAGCCGCGCTACCGCGTCATCGGTGATCCCGCCGAACGCGGCATCCCGCGCGGCCGGTTGCCCGGCGACCACTTCATGCACCATAAAGAGAATGATATATAAAATGTACAATCCACATCAAGGCTTCGGCCCGAGGCGGTCGGCAAGGAAGTCCGCGTGCGCGTCCGGCGTGCCGAACGCCGTCTCGTGTACCCAGGCTCGCTTGAGGTAGAGGTGGGCGAGAACCTCCCAGGTGAAGCCCATGCCGCCGTGTACCTGAACGCAGGTGCGGCCGCCCGCCGTCGCTGCGTGGTCGGCGAGTATCTTCGCCGCGTCCGCCGCCTCGGCTGGGTCACCGGCCTCGGGATCGTCTACGATGACCGCGGCGGACAGCACGGCCGCTCGGGCCAGTTCGACGCGGGCGAGTGACTCCGCGAGTAGGTGCTTCACCGCCTGGAAGCCACCAACAGCGCGGCCGAATTGCACTCTTTCCTTGGCGTACCTGACGGCCAGGTCGAGGCCGCCCCGGGCGACGCCGACCTGCAGCGCCGCGGTGAGCACGGTACCGCGCAGCCGCCCCGCCGCGTCCGCCGCGGTGCCGATGCGCTGCCCGCGCGGTTCGCGTTCGGTAGTGACCAGCGCGACTGGGGTTAGCGGATCTAGCGGGGTCTCCACGGGTGTGACCGCGACCTCCGCCATCGGCCGGAGGAACAAGCCGTCGGCATCCACCACGACGAGATGCGTGGCGATGCTCGCATGCTCCACGAGCGGCACTCCGGGCGCCGTGTCCAGCATGGTCACGATGGCGTCGCCCTCGACCGCACCGTCGACCAGCCCGGCGGCGAGGACGCTTGCTACCACCGGGCCAGGGATAAGCGCCGTGCCAAGTTCTTCACCCACGATCGCGGCGTCGGCGAGGGACAGGCCCATCCCGCCCGCCGCCTCGGGCGCGATAAGCCCGAAGACGCCAAGCTCGGCCAGTTCCTTCCAGTCAGCCGCCCAGTCCGCCGCACCGGGAGCGGCGTCCGCCGTGGCGGCCCGGAGGCGGCCGGCGTTCCACCGATCGGTCAGGTACTCGCGCACTCCGGCGCGCAGCGCCAGCTGCTCGTCGTTCAGCGTGAGGTCCATCGCGGCTCCTTCGGCAGCCCGAGCGCGCGCTCGGCCAGGATGTTCTTCTGGATCTGCGATGTGCCGGCCGCGATCGTGTACGCCAGCGTGGTGATCCGGTCCTCGACGAGATGTCCGGTCCCGTCTGTTCCTGGGAGATCGCTCATCGCGAGCGACGCCCGGCCGAGCACCTGGGCCGCCAGGTCGCCGATCTGCTGCCGGTTCTCGGTGAACCGAAGCTTGAACACCGACGCGCCCCGCTCGGGGACGATCCCGGCGCTTGCCTGCGACACGTTCGCGCGGATCAGCGCCCACAGCCCGTGCACCTCGGCGGACAGCCGCCCAACGTCGCGGCGCAGCGCGCCGTCGTCCCACAGCGTGCCCCCGCCGGCCGCCGGGGTCGTCCGTGCGATCGCGACGATCTCCCGCAGGATGTTGCGCGACTCGATGACCTCGCCGATGAACGCGGTGCCGCGCTCGAAGGAGAAGGTGATCATCGCGACGCGCCAGCCGTCGTTCTCCGTGCCTAGCCGGTTGGCCACCGGGACGCGCACGTCATCGAGGATCAGCTCGCTGAACTCGGTGCTGCCTGCCGCGGTACGCAGCGGCCTGATCTGCACCCCAGGGGTGTCCATCGGCAGGATCAGCCAGCTGATGCCCCGATGCGGCGACGCATGCGGATCGGTGCGCACCAGGAGCTCGCAGTAGTCGGCCACCTGCGCCATCGACGTCCAGATCTTGCGCCCGTTGACCACATAGTGGTCACCATCGCGAACCGCGCGCGTGCGCAGCGACGCGAGGTCGGACCCGGCGTCGGGCTCGGAGAAGCCCTGGCACCACACCTCATCGCCGCGCAGGATACGGGGCAGATGCGCCGCCCACTGCGCGTCGCTGCCCTGTGTGATGAGGGTCGGGCCCGCATGCAGCAGGCCGACGAAGTTCGCGCCCACGTACGGGGCGCGCGCCGCCGCCGTCTCCTCGAGAAAGATCAGCTGCTCGGTCGGGCTCGCGCCGAGGCCGCCATGTTCGGCGGGCCAGTCTGCTCCCGCATAGCCCGCGTCGTACAGGCGCCGCTGCCAGTCGGTGTCGAACCGGCGCCTGGCGGACCAGTCGTCACGGTGCGGTCGGGCCGGAAGCGCAGGCAGCGCCTCGGCGAGCCAGGCCCGAAGCCCCTTGCGGAACGCGAGCTCGGCGGGGCTAAAGCGCAGGTCCACGAGAAGAATGTACCCCTCTGCTTGTCGACGGTCGGTAGGCATTAAATTATATTTTATAAGACATCTAGTTGGCGAGAGAGGTTCGATGCGCATCTTCACCGGGCTCGGCGAGATCAAGGCCGCCGTCGGCGAGCACCTCGGCTACAGCGGCTATCAGGTCATCACTCAGGCGGACATCGACGCGTTCGCCGCACTGACCGGCGACGATCAGTGGATCCATACCGACCCGCAGCGAGCTGCCAACGGACCGTTCGGCGCCACCATCGCGCACGGCTTGCTCACCCTGTCCCTCGGTCCGCGGCACGCCAAGTCGATCTACCGCATCGACGGGATGGCGATGAGCGTCAACTACGGCTACGACAAGATCCGATTCCCCTCCCCCGTCCCCGTCAACTCCAAGATCCGTGTCGGGGCCACCTTCAGCTCGGTGACGGACGTTCCCGGCGGGTCGCAGGTCGCCGTCACGTTCGTCTGGGAGGTCGAAGGCCGGGCCAAGCCGGCCTGTGTCGCCGAGATGCTGATCCGCTGCCTGGCACCTTCGTGAGCGGCGTCCGGCCATCCCGCCGGATTTATGCACATAAATACACCACGATCGTGTCAGTGCTGAAGATTTGACCGGCTGGGACCGGTTCAATCTTCAGCACTATCGATTTCCGGGCGGCCTCCGCGCCGACGGCCCGCGCAGGAATCTTGAGGAGATCAACGTGCCAGGCATCGTACGCATGACCATTGAGGAAGGGGTCGCGGTCGTCATGCTCGCCGACCCCGGCAGGCGCAACGCGCTAAGCAGGCAAATGTCGGACGAGCTCGCCGCCGCCGTGGGGGACGCGCTCGCAGCCGGGTCGCGGGCGCTGGTGCTGGCGGCAGAACCACCGGTGTTCTGCGCTGGGGGATCGCTTGATGATCTGCTACGGCGAACTCATCCGCTTGGTGAGACCTATGCCGGCTTCTTCGCCCTCGCCGACGCGCCGGTCCCGACGATCGCGGCCGTCGCGGGGGCCGCCATCGGCGCCGGGGTGAACCTGCCGCTCGCCTGCGACGTCGTGATCGCCGGCGAGAGCGCCCGCTTCGACCCGCGCTTCCTCGATGTGGGAATCCACCCGGGCGGCGGGCACCTGTGGCGGCTCGCGCGGCGAGTCGGCCCGCAGGGCGCTGCCGCGCTCGTGCTGTTCGGCGACACGCTGACCGGTCCGGAGGCGGTGGCTCACGGTCTCGCCTGGCGGTGCGCGCCCGACGACGAGGTGTTCGCCACCGCGATGCGGCTTGCCCGGCGGGCCGCTTCGCGTTCTCCGGATTTGGTGCGGCACACAAAGCAGACGTTGCGGGCGACGACGGGCTACGACCAGGCGCGGGAAGCGGTGGCGCTTGAGCTGGACGCGCAGCAGTGGTCGGTCGAGCAGCCCTACTTCGAGGAGAAGGTAAGGGCACTCAGAGCTAAGATCGGAGCTAAGTGGCATTGACTCAAGTCGTGTCGTGGAACTGAAAGCACGGGACGGCCGGGAGTCGCCACGGTCCGTTCGGGATAAATGGCCTGTGAATTTTGGCCTGCGGCCTTCCATGAGAGCGGCCGTGCCCTCTGCGCGGTCGCGCGTCGCCGACAGCATCGCGGTCGCGGCGGCTTCCTCGGCGAACGCTGTGGTCATGTCGCTGACAAGCGAGCGCCGGTACAGGCGGCGTGCCTGGCCAAGGCTGAGCGTGGGACCCGCCGCGAGACGGCCTGCCAGCTCGCCCGCGGTCTTGTCCACGGCGCCGTCGGCGACCAGCCGGTTGACCGCGCCCCAGCGGTGCAGGTCAGCTGAGGTGATGGTGTCGCCGAGCAGCGCGATCTCGTTGAGTACGTGGAACGGCAGGATCCTGGGCAGGAAGAAGGGGTCTCCGGCGTGCGGTGCCATTCCCCGCCGAGTGAACACGTGCGTCCACTTGGCGGTGTCACTGGCCACGACCAGATCGGCGAGCAGCGCGAGCAGCCAGCCGATCCCGGCGACCCGCCCCCGCACCGCGCTCACAACCGGGGTCTCAAGCTCCCACAGCTGCCGGAACAGATCCTGGTATGGGAGCATCGGGGCTCGGTAGTCAAGCGGGTTGTCCGGCACCGTCCCGTTCGTTGCCGCGAGGTCCGCGCCGACACAGAAGTCCGGTCCGGTACCCGCCACCACGATCGCGCGGATGTCACGGTCGCGGTCGGCTTCGGCGAGTGCCACGGAAAGCTCGTCGCGCATGCTCGCGTCGATGCCGTTGCGTGCGTCCGGGCGGTTCAGCCGCAGCCACCGGACGCTGCCCTCCCGGTCTCCGATGATGGCGCTCATGCCACTCCCACGATCGATACGAGGCTGACCATCTCGCCTGGATAGCCGCCGAGGGCATGGGTAAGCGCGAGCGAGCGCTTACCGTACGTCGAGATGCGCCGCTCGGGCGGCACCGCACCGCGCAGCTGCAGCCACGCCTCGAACATCATCCGCAGGCCGGACGCGCCGACCGGATGGCCGAACGCCTTGAGGCCGCCGTCCGGGTTGACCGGCACCTCGCCGTCCAGGTCGAACGTCCCGGCAAGTACCTCCTTCCAGGCCGTGCCGCGCTCGGCGAGCCCGAGGTCCTCCATCAGCACGATCTCGGTCGGGGTGAAGCAGTCGTGCACCTCGGCCATGGCCAGTTCGGCACGCGGCGCGGTGATGCCTGCCTGTGCGTACGCGTCGGTGGCAGCGACCGCCACCTCGGGGAACGTCGTGTAGTCGTAGTTGGGGTCGCCAAGGCCGCTGCCGTTGCCGGCGACGAGCGACAGCGCCTTCACAAGCAGGGGCTTGTCCGTGTAGCGGTGCGCGTCCTCCGAGCGGACGACGATCGCGGCGGCCGCTCCGTCGGCGACGCCCGCGCAATCGAACACGGAAAGCCCGCCCGCGACGGCCGGCATGGCGCAGAGCCTTTCGACCGAGTACTCCTTGCGGAACTGCGCGCGGGGGTTGCGGGCGCCGTTGTGGTGATTCTTCGACGCCACCCTCGCCATGGCCGTCTTCATGTCCGCGAGCGGTACGCCGTACTTGCTCGCGTAGGCCGGCGCGACCATCGAGAACATCGCGGCGGCCGTGACCGTCCGAGCGGTGCCGTCACCGGGGACGGGGAACGCGTTGAGCCCCTGGTACCCGCCGTCCTTGACCTTCTCCGCGCCGATCGCCATCGCCATGTCGTAGGCGCCGCTCGCAACGGCGTATACCGCCTGACGCAGCGCGTCCGAGCCGGTGGCGCAGTAGTTCTCGACCCGGGTGACCGGCTTGCCCTCGAGCCCGAGCGGGCGGGCGAGCGCGATACCGCTCATGGCCGACTGCGCGGTACCGAACCAGTAGGCGTCTACGTCTTCCTTGGTCACCCCGGCGTCGCCGAACGCCTGGGTCGCCGCGGCGACGATCAGGTCGTCGATGCCCATGTCCCAGTGTTCGCCGAACCGGGTGCAACCCATCCCGATGATGGCGACGCGGTCCCTGATGCCGTGCGAGGCCATTGCGTTCCTCACTTCTCCTGTGGTTCTTCGCGCAGCTCTTCCCGCACTGGGCGGGCTTTCCAGAAGTAGTTGTGGATCCCGTCGCTGGTCGCGAGCCGCCGGAAGGTCATCTCGATGCGGCCACCGATCGCGACCTCGCCTGCGTCGACGTCGGTCAGCTCGACCGGGAGCCGTCCGCCCCCGTCGAAGTCGACGATGGCGAACACCACCGGCGGGCTGAGCGAGTAGGAAAGCCGGTCGACGGTGAAGGTGACGATCGTGGCGAGCGCGTCGGCCACCGGCGTGCGCGTGTCGTCCTGCGCGGTTGGCGGCAGGTGAACGGTGTCGCTTGTCGCGTCTCCACCGCCTCCCCTGCCGGCCATGAAGCCGTACTTCCAGCCGGCGTTCCTGTGCGCGGCGGGTGCGGAAACCCGGCCGGGTTCTGGGCGCCGTGGCGGCTCGACCGGGAGCATTCCGCGCCAGTGCAGGTAGCGGCCGTAAGCTAGGTGCGCGCCCGCCGCCGCTTGGGTTCTGACCGAACGCCATGGCCGGTAGGAAGCCAGCGCCTGGGTAGTACGCAGCACCACGGCGTCGGCGCCGTCGGCGAGCGAGAGCAGGACGACGTTCTGGCCAGGGCTCGCCGCCTCGAGCGCGGCTGCCAGCAGCAGCGCGGGCTGCGCGGCACCGGGGTTTCCTACCGTGCTTGCCAGCCGGTCCGTGATCCGGTCGGCCGACACGCCTGACGCGCGCTGGATGGACGCGACCGCGCGGTCATGCAGGCCGGCCACGATGAGGTGGTCCACGGCATCCGCCGCGATGCCTGCTTTGCCGAGAGCGAGCTTGAGCGCCTCGGCCCCTAGCTCGGTGTAGCGGGCCTCGCCGAACCGCTCCTCCCAGAGCCGGGATGCCGGGGCACCAGGGGTCCGCCACCGGTCGAGGAACTCCTCGGTCACCGACTCCCAGGCCACGATCTCGGCGAGCACCTGCTCGCCATCCCCGATCAGCAGCGCGGCCGCCGCGTCGCCGCCGGCCGCCTCGTCGGGCCCGCCGGGCAGCCCGGTCCGGGTGTCGGAGGTGACGACCAGGCTGCTGCCCGGCCCCTGCCACCCGGCTCGAAATACCGCCATTGCCGAACGGACCGATCCCGTTGCGTCATAGGCAGGGATGGTCCGGTCGAGGCGCAGCACGGCATGCAGCAGCGTCGCGTTGGTCCGATCGGCGTAGGCGGGTTCGGTGGTGGCGAACCACAGTGATTGCAGGCGGTCTCCGCGGTCTCCGCGTCCGCGGAGTGCGCCGCGCGCGGCTTCCGCCCCCATGGTGGTGGTGTCCTCGTCGTAGGACGCCACTGTCCGGGTGCCGGCGCCTGTGCCGCCTCCGGATCCGGCGACGCCCCTGATCGTTGACCGGTCGAGCCTTGGATACGGGAGATGCGTTCCCCAGCCGGTGATGCCGCGCATCAAGCTATCGCCCTATCTTGCATGAAATATATTATACTCAATTGATGTCTGGATGCACGGAGTGACGACGAACGACGGGCCCGCCCGTCAGCTACCCCTGGCCGGAGTGCGGATACTCGCGCTTGAGCAGATGCAGGCACTCCCCTACGCCACGCAACTGCTCGCTCACCTCGGCGCCGACGTGGTGAAGGTGGAGCCGCCGGGCAGCGGCGACTCGGGCCGCGCCTCGCTTCCGGCGATGACCGACCCTGATGGGCGTAAGGTCGGCGCCACGTTCCTGCGCAACAACCTGGGCAAGCGCAGCATCTGCGTGAACCTCAAGGACCCACGCGGGCGCGAACTCGTGCTCGATCTCGCGCAGCGTTTCGACGTGGTGGCGGAGAACTCCAAGGCGGGGGCGATGGCCCGGCTAGGCCTCGGCTATTCCGATGTCGCGGCCGTTCATCCGGCCGGCATCTTCGTGTCGGTCTCTGGCTTCGGCAACTCGGTGCCCACGCCCTACCAGGACTGGCCCGCCTACGCCCCGATCGTCGAGGCGATGTCGGGGATCTATGAGATGAAGCGCATGGGGGACGAACCGCCGACGGTCGCACCGGTCGGCGCGCTTGGGGACATCAGCGCGGCGCTGTTCGCCGCGATCGGGATCCTCGCCGCGCTGCGGCACCGGGAGGCAACGGGGCGGGGTCAATATGTCGACATCGCGATGCTCGACGCCGTCATTGCCATGACGGATATCGTGACCAACTTCTGGTCGATGGGGCTGCGCAGGGGGGAGCTCGGGCCGCTGATCATGCACGGGTTCCGCGCCAAGGACGGCTGGTTCATCTTGCAGGTGGGACGGCCACAGCAGTTCGTTCGGCTGGCGGAACTTGTCGGGCATCCCGATTGGATCGCCGATCCTCGGCTTGCTACCAGGCAAGGATGGGTGGATCACCTTGAAGACGTGCTCCGGCCGGCTATCGAGGAGTGGGCGGCGGGGCTCACGAAGGTCGAGGCCGCGCGTGCGATGAGCGCTGCCGGGCTGGCGGCCGGGCCGTGCCTGGCCGATGAGGAGGTCGTCGCCGATCCGCATGTTGCGGCGCGCGGGATGCTGCTAGAGATCGCGCGCACCGACGGGGTGGCGCAGCCGGTGCTGACTCCGGGCAATCCGGTGCGGATGAGCGCGGTGCCCGCGCAGCTTGCGGGCCGAAGGCCGCCGTGGCTTGGGGAGCATACGGCTGCGGTGCTTTCGGCCGAACTTGGGATGAGCGCTGACCAGATCGCGGCACTTCTGGAAGCTGGGGTAATCGCCTGAGCTACGGTTTCCCTGCGCCGGGTGCCGGGGCCGGGAACACGACGACCTGCCCCGACCGCTGCGCCGTCTGCGGGCCGCCCCACTGCTGGCCGACAACGTACAGCCGTGGCTGGTCACCGCGGCTGAGCGTGCAGGCGAAGGCGCCACGGTCCAGTTTGACGCTCGCCAGGATGTCGCCGCCCTCGCGCACCCGCACGCAGCGCCCGCTCGCCACGTCGGCGTACCAGATGGCTCCCTCGTCATCGACACAGATCCCGTCGGGGTGGTCGCCGGAGGTGGCTGCCCATACCCGCCGACGGTCCAGGCCGCCGTCCGGACCGATGTCGAAGGCCGTAAGCCGGTTACCGTGGGACTCCGCGACGACCAGCGTGCCGCCGTCGGAGGTGATCGCCATGCCATTGGGAAACGCGAGGTCCCCGGCGACCGCGGCGACATGCCCCTCCGGCGTGACAAGCGCCACGATGCCCGGTCCCGGCTCACCGCCGGGGAAGTCGTATCCGATGTTGTTGACATAGGCGTTGCCGTGCGCGTCGACCACCAGGTCGTTCCATGGCTTTACCGACACGGGAGCCAGGTCGGCATGGGTGACCATTGACCCGTCGGTCTCGCGGCGCAAGATCCGTCGCTGCGCCGAGTCCACCACAAGCAGCCGCCCGTCGGGCAGGAAGTCGATGCACATCGGAAACGACGGGACGCTGACGATGACCTCGTGACGGCCGTCAGGATGAAGCGCGATCACCTGATGGGCGCCCCAGTCGGAAAACCAGACTCTTCCGTCATGCCAGCGCGGCGACTCGCCGAACACGATCCCTTCCATCAGCACAGTCATGCTCAGGCAGACTGCCCGCACGACCAGGACTCATCGGCCTGGAGACGATGACCCGGAAGAGAGTCCAGGCGAGCGGGTCCAGGCGGGGGCATCATCCCGGCATCATCACACCGGCCCTGGTCAGTGAGACTTGGATCACGGCAGGCCTCGGCTGATTCGTCTTCGCCTGCTTGGGGATGACTTTCTGCTGGGTGTCTTCTACAACGCGCTGCCGCCGCCGGTGGTGGCGGGGCTGGACGGCACAGCAAGGGAGTGCGCATTGACGGGACCTGACAACAGCCTGGCGGCCAGGGCGTCCGCATGGCGGGACGCTGACCCGGACCCGGAGACGCGGGCCGAGCTTGACCGACTGCTCGACCGGCTGCATGACGGTGGCGACGCCACACCGCTGGCGGAGCGCTTCGAGGGCTCGCTTGCCTTCGGCACGGCCGGGATCCGGGCCGAGATGGGCGCCGGGCCGATGCGGATGAACCGGCTGGTGACCGGGTGCGTGGCCGCCGGCCTGGCACGCTCCATCACGGCCGGTGACACGGTCGTAGCCGGGGGCGGAGTTGGAAGCGGAGTCGGGGTCGTGATCGGCTACGACGGTCGCGCCAAGTCCGGTGTCTTCGCCACCGACGCCGCCCGGATACTGTCCCGGGCAGGCGTCAGCGTGTCGATGCTGCCAGGGACAGTGCCAACCCCGGTGCTTGCCTTCTCGGTGCGCCACCTGCGTGCCGCCTACGGGCTGATGGTGACGGCCAGCCATAACCCGCGCCAGGACAACGGGATCAAGGTCTACGTGCGTGACGGCGGACAGCTGCTGTCGCCCGCCGACGAGGAGATCGCCTCCTTCATCGACGCGGTTGACCCGCTGCGCCTGCCCGCGGGCTGGGCCGAGGGCCCGTTCGAGTTCGCGTCGGCCGATGATGCCGTCAACGCCTACGTCACGGCCGTGGCGGCGGGCGGCTGGCGGCCAGCCGACGACCCGGGACTCAAGGTCGTGCATACCGCGCTGCACGGCGTCGGTGACGCCACGCTGCGGGCGGTGCTTGCCGCGGCCGACTGGCCGGCGCCGGTGTCGGTCGCCGCTCAGCGGCAGCCCGATCCCGCTTTCCCGACCGTGCCCTACCCCAATCCGGAAGCGCCGGGTGTGCTTGACCTGGCGCAGGCGACCGCCGAACGGGAAGGCGCCGACCTGGTCCTGGCCAATGACCCGGACGCCGACCGGCTGGCCGTCATGGTGCCGGGTCCCGGCGGCTGGCGTGCGCTCACCGGTGACGAGCTCGGCGCGCTGCTTGGCGACGCGGTGCTTGCCCGCCTGTCCCGCGACGAGCCCGCCGGGATCGGCGGCGCGCCCGCCGGGGATACCGGCGGCCGTCCGCCGGTCGTCGCGACCACGGTGGTCTCCGGCTCGCTGCTGCGCCGCATCGCCCAGGCGGCCGGCGTGCGGTGCGTCACCACGCTGACGGGGTTCAAGTGGATCGCGCGGGCGGGCGGAGACGATGGCGCCCTGGTCTACGGCTACGAGCAGGCTCTCGGCTATGCCGTACGGCCGGACCTGGTGGCCGACAAGGACGGGATCAGCGCGGCGCTGCTCGTCCTTCGGCTAGCCGCAGAACAGGCTCGGGAAGGCCGAACCCTGGCCGACAGGCTCGACGACCTGGCCCTGGCCCACGGCCTGCATGTCACCGGGCAGCGGTCGCTGCGGGCGGACGGCGCGGCGGGCCTTGCCCGGCTCACCGACGCGGTCAAACGGATCAGGAAGGAGCCGCCGCGCCTACTTGCCGGGCAGCCAGTCACGGTGACCGACCTGCGCGAGGGCGCCGAGAGCGCCGCGGGCGAGGTGGACCTGGCCGGCGGTCGCGCCGAGCGCTCCCCTGGCCGGCCGATTCCGGCGGCGAACGTCCTGATCTGGCACGTCGGCGGCGACGCCCGGGTGATGATCCGACCGAGCGGCACCGAGCCCGTACTGAAGATCTACGCCGAGGTCGTCTGGCCCGTGCGGTCGCGCGACGGGCTCCCCGCCGCGCGGGCAGGCGCGGCCGATCATGTCGAACGGTTGCTTGCGGCTGCCGCGGCCGCGCTTGAGCCGGATATCGTGCTTGAGCCGAACATCAGGGGAGATCAGACATGACGGAAAACGCCACCATTACCCGAGCCGCGCTTGCCCGCATGATCGACCACACGCTGCTTGCGCCCGAGGCCACCGACGACGACGTAGCCGGGCTAGCCAAGGAGGCCGGCCAGCTGGGTGTGGGCGCGATCTGCGTCTCGCCGTCCCGGCTGCCGCTCGCCCCGGGCGTTCTTGTTCCCGGGATCGCCGTGGCAGCGGTGACCGGCTTCCCGTCGGGGGCTCACCCGACGGCGATCAAGGCCGCCGAGGCCGCCGCCTCGGTGGCGGCCGGGGCCAGCGAGATCGACATGGTCATCGACCTCGGCGCCGCGCTACAGGACCAGTGGGCGCGGGTGACGGCCGAGGTAGCGGCCGTGCGGGCCGCCGTCGGCCCCGCGGTGGTGCTGAAGGTCATCATCGAAACGGCACTTATCGGTCCCGAACGGATCGCCGCCGCCTGCCAGGCCGCCGAGGCTGGCGGCGCCGATTTCGTCAAGACCTCCACCGGGTTCCACAAGGCCGGCGGCGCCACCGTCGAGGCGGTGGCGGCGATGGCCGCCGCGGTCGGTGGGCGACTCGGGGTGAAGGCCTCCGGAGGTATCAGGACCGCCGGCGACGCGCTGGCGATGATCGCGGCCGGCGCCACCCGCATCGGCGCCTCTTCGACCGCGGCCATCCTCGACGGGCTGCGCACCGAGTGATTGGGCGCGGGCCTGTTCTAATGCGCAATCGAGTACCTCGTCCAATCGCCGGTACCCCACATCAGCGCAGCCCAGGAGCCCTGGTGCGGAAGATATCCGTCGCCATTTGCATCCCGAGCGTCTCGGCGTCCCACCGCTTCCCATCGGCGCTGATCGTCGCGGCCTCCTGCCAGCCGGCCATCAGGTAAATCTTGTCGTGAATAGCCCTGATCACCTGACCGGTAACGTATTGGGCCTGGTCGCTAGCCAGCCACGCCACAAGCGGCGAACTGCCGGCCGGGTCCATCGGGTGATAGTCGCCCGCACCAAGCGAGTCCGGTTCGAATGACTCCATGCCAGCCGCCATGGTCGCGGTAATCCTGGTCATCCCGCCGGGACCGACAGCGTTAACGGTGACCCCCATCTTGTAAAGCTCCAGGCTGGTGGTCAGGGTCAGCCCGATGATCGCGGCCTTCGCCGTCGCGTAGCTTGACTGGCCGAAGTTCCCGGTAAGCCCGGCACCCGACGTGGTGTTGATGATCCGGCCGGTGAACGTCTCCTCCGCCTTGGCCCGTGCCCGCCACCGGATGGCGGCCTCGCGAGTCATCAGCCAGGTGCCCCGCACATGAACCCGCAGCACGCGGTCAAAATCCGTCGCCGACATATTCCATAGGACCTTGTCCCTGACGATCCCCGCGTTGTTCACCACCACATCGACCCGGCCGAACGCGCCGACCGCCCGGTCGAACAGCGCCGTCACCGCCGTCTCGTCGGCGATGTCGCCGTAGTCCGCGATGGCGGTGCCGCCCGCCTTCCCGATCAGCTCCACGACTTGATCGGCATCGGGTCCCTGACCTACCCCGTTCACCGACGTACCGAGGTCGTTCACCACGACCTTCGCACCGTGGCGGGCGAGCTCGAGCGCGTGTCCTCGCCCGATCCCGTGCGCGGCGCCGGTCACGATCGCGACCCTGCCCTCGAGCAATCCGGACATTCCTACCTCCACGCTGAATCAGGTCCTTGGCTATCCGGGGCGGCTATTCGGGGCCGAGCGCGCCCGCCGCACGCAACTCGGCAATGCGCAAGGCGTCGTACCCGAGCACATCGGCGAGGATCTGATCGCCGTGCTCGCCGGCCTCGGGCGCCCGCGCGGCGGCGCTTGGCGGCCCATCCCCGACGACCCGAACGGGGAACGGCAGCTGTTCCGCGACCAGCCGGCTGGCCGGCTGCCAGGGCATCCGCTCCACAAACTGCGGATCATCGCCGATAGTCGCCGGAGTGTTCACCGGGCCGATCGGGACATCCCACTCAAGCCCGATCCGCACCCATTCCGCCGTCGTCTTGGCCAGGAAGATCGCGGCGAGTTCGCGGCGCAGTTCGAGATCCCCGCGTGCGTGGTCGGCCAGCCGAGAGCCAGGATTCCCCGTGAACAGGTCATCCCGCCCGATCGCGGCGCAGAAGTTCCGCCAGAACTTCTGCTCCGACGCCATGAACAGCACGTGCCCGTCGCTTGAGGCGTAGAACTGGTACCGAACCGCGTCGGCCATGCCACCCGTGCCTGGCGGGCGGCGCTCGTAGCCGTCGGCCGGGTTGCCGGTGACCTCAGAGTCGGGGCGCAGGTAGGCACGGTGCCCCTCGATCCGCAGCCAGTCAAAGGCCGCGGCCGCGTCGGATTGCGCCAACTCAAGGTGGCAGCCCTGCCCGGTCTGCCTGGCATTCAGTACCCCGGCGAGCAGTGCCGTGGTGCCGAACAGCGGACCTGCCGTAATGCCGATCGAGGTGTGGTCACCGATAGTGGGCATGCCGTCAGGCCCGGGCATCGGTGCGACCGTTCCCGCCCACGCGTCGTAGGCGATCCCATGGCTCGGCAGGTCGCGGTACGGGCCGGTCATGCCGTAGCCCGAGATCGTGAGCATCACGACCTTCTGATTGACCTCGCGCAGCCGCTCATAACCAAGACCGCGCCTGGCAAGGCCGCCCGGCCGCATGGCCTCCACCACCGCGTCCGCCACCGCCACCAGGTCAAGGAATGTCGCGCGCCCCTCCTCCGTCGTCAGGTCGAGGACGATGCTGCGCTTGCCCCTGCTGATGTGCAGATGCAGCAGGGAACTGCCCTCGATGATCGGCCAGCTCATCTGGCGGATGTAGTCACCAGACGGCTGCTCGACCTTGATCACGTCGGCGCCAAGGTCGGCAAGTGGAGTCGAGACCGCGCCGGGCCCGAGCATCGAGCACTCCACGACCCGCAGCCCCGCGAGCAGCGACGTGCCGTCGGTCACGACCGCGGCCCGCCCGCCGCGTAGATGACCTGACCAGAGACAAAGCCGGCCCGCTCACTGGCCAGGAACGAGACCACATGCGCGATGTCCTCCGGCCTGCCGACCCGCCCCGCGGGAATGTTCGCCGACGCCCGCCGCAGATACTCGTCGAAGGTGATGCCCATGCGCTCCGCGGTCGCCCTGGTCATCTCGGTCGCGACGAACCCGGGGGCCACCGCGTTCGCCGTGACGCCGTACTTGCCAAGCTCGATCGCCAGCGTCTTCGTGAAACCCTGCAGCCCCGCCTTGGCGGCCGAGTAGTTAACCTGGCCACGGTTGCCGAGCGCGGATGTCGACGAAATGCTGATAATCCGCCCGAATCCGGCGTCCACCATGTGCTTTTGCGCCGCCCTACTGACCAGGAACGCACCGCGCAGGTGCACGCCCATGACCGTGTCCCAGTCGTCGATGGTCATACGGAAGATCAGGTTGTCGCGGGTCACTCCCGCGTTGTTGACGACGACGGTCGGCGGTCCGAGTTCACTGGCCACCCGGTCGACAGCGGCCAGGACCGATGCCTCGTCGGTCACGTCGGTCAGCACACCTACGGCGCGGCCACCGCTTTCCGTGATGAGCCCGGCGGTGCCCTTGGCACCGGCCTCATCCAGGTCGAGCAGGGCGACGGCCATGCCGTCGGCGGCCAGCTGGGTCGCGATGGCGGCCCCGATGCCGCGTGCGCCGCCGGTGACGATGGCGGTCCTCGTGGATGCGTCAGTCATGTCGGTTCCCTTCAGCGCACAGCAAATGCCGGACTCCCACCAGCCTGTACCTCAAGGCAGGCGGCACTCCGCGCTTCTTGCTGTTATCCAAGCACCCCACCGAGCGGCCCGCGGGCCGGACTGCCCTGAAGCTCATTCATACAAGACATATTATATACATGTGAATGATCATCGATGCCCGGCGGAAGACGACGTCGCCATCCGTAACCTCCTAGGGCTCACCGCACTGCTTGGCGATGAAGGCACACCGCAGGACTATCGGCGGGTCTACGCGCCCGACGCGACGTGGCGGATGGGGACGATCGAGCAGGCAGGCGCGGACGAGATAGTCGCCGCCGCGGCCGCCAGGCGCGCGGACGGCACAAGCGGACCAGGCACCGGAACCCGCCACCTTGTGATTCCCATGCAGGTCGAGGTGACCGGCGACAGCGCGCGAACCGTCTCGCACTTCGTCTTCCTGGCCGGCACCGCGATCACCGTCGCCGGGACCTACCGCGATGAGCTCATCAGGACCAGCGTGGGCTGGCGAATCAGCAAGCGCGAGATCAGGGCCTGATGACGTCCAAACCTTCTGGCCATTGAGCAACCAGCTTCCGTTCCTCCTCTCGGCCTTGGTTCTTAGGGAGTTGGCTGCGGCATTCCGGCCCGCTTCTGGGTGAGCGCGATCCCCATGGCGCCTACCTGTCAAGCTTGAGGACGCGACGGGCGTTCTGGCTCAGGAACTTTGGCCAGACCTCGTCCTTGAACGGCACCAGGGGCAGGTCGGAGAAGATGCGCTCGAGCGAGAGGCCCATCGGGAAGTAGCCGCCGTAGATGATCTTGTCGGCGCCCCGGGTGTTGGCGTAGTCGATGATCTCCCGCGGATAGTACTTCGGCGCGAACGCGGAGGTCGAGTAGTACAGGTTCGGCCACTTCAGCATCAGCTTCACCGCCAGGGCCTCCCACGGCTCGCAGCCGTGCCTGGTGACGAAGACCAGCTCGGGGAAGTCGTACATGACCGCGTCGATCCTGGATACCTCCTGGACGGCGTACTTCAGCCGGGGGCCCGGGACTCCGGCGGTGCAGAAGATCGGGATGCCAAGGTCCACGCAGGTCTGGTAGACGGGGTACATCTGGGGGGCGTCGATCGCCACCTGCGGGAAGGTCCCGGCGGGGAAGACGCTGACCGCCTTGGTCCCGAACTCCTCGTGCTGGCGGCGCATGGCACGGACGGTGCCGGTCACGTCGTTGGGGTCGTCGATGTTGCCTACGGGGACGAACCGGTCCCGGTGCTTCTTCAGGGCGAGCCGTGAGGTGTCGTCGCCGACGCCGATCAGGCCGACCGCGATGCCGAAGCGATCCATCTCGTGCAGCGTTACAGCAATCGGGTCCTGCGTGGGCAGGTCCTTGGGGACGTTCTTGAACATGTACTCCGCGGGGAACTGCATCTCCTCGAGGGAGCCCCTGTCCTTCGTCTGCTTGCGGATGAAGTCGTACTGGCTGTATCCCTCCTGGGGGAAGCCGATCATCGTGTCGACGATCGGGATCCCTGATGGCATCGTCATGATGCTAGATAGAATCAAATTCTAACTCATTTAGCAAACATTTCAGGGCAGGAGAGGTGATGGCCGCATCGATCGCGCTTGACCATCTGGCGATCGGAGTCGAGCGGTGGGCCGACGCCTACCCTCGGTTCGCGGCCGAGCTTGGGGGCCAGTGGTCACACGGCGGAGACGCCGGGGGCTACGCGCCCTGCCAGCTCACCTATGGCCACGGCATGCGCCTTGAGCTCATCGCCCCGAGTTCCTCCGGCGGATTCATGCGGCGTTTCATGGACCGCAACGGGCCGGGAGCGCACCACCTCACCTTCAAGGTGCCCGCGATTGATGCCGCGCTCGCCGACTTGGCCCGGCTTGGCATCGAGCCACTTGGCGGCCGGACCGATATGCCCTTCTGGCGGGAGGCGTTCCTGCATCCCAAGCTCTGCGGTGTCGGCACGCTACTGCAGATTATCCAGGTAGACGAGGGGTTTCCGACGATTGCGACGCCCGCTCCTGACGAGTTCCCTGTGGTCCAAGGTCGGCAGCGCTCCCTAATCGTGGGTCGCGCTCACCGCCGGGTTTCTGCCTGACGCGCGATCCCTATTCGCCGGCGCGCTCGGCGGGACCGTCATGGACAGCGGTGATCACTGGATGCTGATCGGCTGGGCCACCGGCCGCTCCCTGGTCGTCCGCGACGGTAACGCGGCGCCGGGAGGAGGGCAGCTGTGGGCTGGCTCGCCCTCGGCCGGCGTCTCGCACGTGATGTTCGGCCCGCCGGACCTGTGCCCACACCAGCTCGCCGACGCGGCCGCCCGGGCCAGCCGACTGTCCCACGACGACCTGACCCGCGTCCCTGTCTGGGTGACGGCCGATCCAGCCTTGCAGTAACAAGAATTCGGTTCTAGTCTGGCTCACACGCGGCTGATCCCTTGTGTGAAGGGCGACTGCGTGAAGGGCGACTGCGTGAAGGGCGACTGCGTGAAGGGCGACTGCGTGAAGGGCGACTGCGTGAAGGGCAACATCTTGACTACTCCCCGCCCTGAAGGACAGGGATTCCAGCCCTCACGGGCCGGGGTTCCTGTTTCACAGCCGACTGCCGAAGGGGTGTCCCTTGCGGTCTTACATCAGCTCCGCAGGCATCGCCCGGACTAGCCCGGGCTACGGCAAGACCTGCCGCAAGGATGTTCTTAGCGGCGTTAATATCCCGGTCGTGCCGGGTGCCGCACGACGGGCACGTCCAGTGCCGCGTCGAGAGGCTCAGCGTGGCGAGCAGGTGCCCGCACGCCGAGCAGGTCTTCGAGCTGGGATACCAGCGGCCGGTCACGATCAGCTGCCGCCCGGCCCTGGCCGCCTTGTACTCCACCATCCGCCGGAAGGTACCCCATCCGCAGTCGCTGATGGCCTTGGCGAGGGAGTGGTTGCGGACCATGTTCGACACGGCCAGGTCCTCGACCGCGATCACGTCATGGTCGCGGACAAGACGGGTGCTCGTCTTGTGGAGGAAATCGGTACGGGCCGCGCGGACCTTACGGTGGGCGCGGGCGACCTTCGCTTTCGCCTTGGCCCGGTTCGCGGAGCCTTTCCGGCAGCGGGCGAGCCTGCGCTGGTAGCGGGCAAGGTTCCGGGCCTTGCGCTCCAGGTGGCGGGGGTTCGCGATCCGCTGGCCGTCGCTGGTCACGGCGAAATCCTTGATGCCGAGGTCGACGCCCACGGCAGCGCCCGTCGCCGGAAGCGGCTCGGGATCGGGCACGTCCACGGCGAAGGACACGTACCAGCGCCCGCACGGGTCACGGGAAATAGTCACCGTCGACGGGTCGATCGACGCCGGGTCGATGTCCGGCCACGACCAGGCAAACTCCAGCGGCGCATCCATCTTGGCGAGGTAAAGCTTTCCGTCGCGGTACCGGAATCCGGACCGGGTGTACTCGGCGGACTGGCGCCCGTTACGGGACTTGTAGCGCGGGTACCGGGCGCGTCCGGCGAAGAAGTTCGTGTACGCGACCTGCTGGTGCCGGATCGCCTGCTGGAGCGGGACGGACGACACCTCGTTCAGCCATGCAAGGTCTTCCGTGGCTTTCATGGCGGTCAAGTAGGCATTGGCCTGCGTGAACCCCGTCTTGGCCTGCTCGGCGCGATACCGCTGATGCCGCCAGGCGAGGGTCCGGTTCCAGACGACGCGGACGCACCCGAACGTGCGGTTGAGCACGCTGGCTTGCTCCGGCGCCGGGTACGCCCGGCACTTGCACGCCATCCTCACAGCAACCAAGCTTATCCGATCACACCGAATCAGATAAGCGCAACACGCCGAAGGGGGGAGCGGCGTTTCCTCCCCGGCCTGAAGGCCGGGTCTCCACGCCGCGCTTCTGATGACGACCGAGTTCTCGTTTAAGTTCTTCGACTGCGACAACCACTACTACGAGGCGCTGGACGCGTTCACCAGGCACCTCGAGCCCGCGTACCGTAAGCGGGCCATGCAGTGGGCGCAGATCGACGGCAAGACCCGGCTCCTGGTCGGCGGCAAGGTGAACAAGTTCATCCCGAACCCGACCTTCGACCCCGTGGCGGCGCCCGGCGTGATGGACGAGTACTTCCGCGGCCGGAACCCGAAGGGCGCCGACGTCAGCAAGCTGTTCGGCGCGCTCGAGCCCATCCGCGCGGAGTACCGCGACCGCGATGCCCGCCTCGCGGTGATGGATTCCCAGGGCATGGAGGGCTGCATTCTGCTTCCCACGCTTGGTGTCGGCATGGAGCAGGCGCTGGCCCACGACCTGCCCGCGCTGACCGCGGCGTTCCGCGCCTTCAACCGGTGGCTGGCCGAAGACTGGGGCTTCGCCTACCAGAACCGGATCTTCGCCGCCCCGTACATCACCCTGGCGGATCCGGACAACGCGGTACGGGAGCTTGAATGGGCCCTGGAACGGGACGCCCGCTTCGTCGTGATGGTCGGCGGCCCGGTTAGCACGGCGCTTGGGATGCGCGCACCCGCCGATCCGATGTTCGACCCTTTCTGGCGGCTGGCGAATGACGCTGGCATCACGATCTGCTACCACGGCGGCGAGACCTCCTACACCAAGTTCCTCGCCGACTGGGGCGAGACCGACTTCACCGAGGCGTTCCGTGCGAGCGCGTTCCGCGGCCTGATCTCGGCCGACGCGCTGCAGGACACGATCGCCAACCATCTGGCCCGCGGCCTGTTCCACCGGTTCCCCAACCTGCGGATCGCCTCGATCGAGGTCGGGTCCACCTGGGTGTTCCACCTGTTCGAGAAGCTCACCAAGACCTACGGCCAGGTACCGCACCTTTTCCCCGAGGACCCGCGGGAGACCTTCAAGCGGCACATCTGGGTGTCGCCGTTCTATGAGGACGAGTTGGCCAGCTTGCTGCGGCTGATCGGCCCCGACCACATCGTGATGGGCTCGGACTTCCCGCACGTAGAAGGCCTGGTCGAGCCGGCGGCGTACATCAAGGACCTGGAGAACTTCAACTACACGCCGGAGCAGTGCCGGGCGGTCATGCGAGACAACGGCCTGTTCCTCGCCACCCGCCGCCCCGTCTTGTGAAAGGCCGGCACCACAAGTGAGGCTTAGCCGATCGAGCCTGTGCGGCATCTTGCTCGAGAACGGCGAGGAGGACCTCGCCGTTCTCATCGCCGCGGCAGACCTGCCGGACATCCTGGACCCCGTACGGGACGCGCCGGCCCTCGCTCTTCTCGGCCTGGACTCCGGCGAGTTGCAGGCGCTGCTGCCGGCCGTTGGCGGTGACCCGTCCTCGGCCGACGGCGCTGCTCATTCGACGGCCCATCTGTCACAGACGATCTCCGACAGATGGGCGCACCTGGTGTCCGTCTGGACCGGCGACGGTACACACGCGTAATTCCACCCCGAGGAAGCGGATGGATCTGCCGATGGCTGGAGGAACCGAGGCATCCGTGTCTCATCTGAGCTGGCAGGGCGCGGCCCTGCTGCCGCTCGAGGCCAGGGAGGCGCTTGTCGGCCGCGGCGCACCGTTTGAGCTTGTCACCGAGCCCGTGCTCGGGCGCGAACACGTCGTATTCGCGCGGCGGCCGCGCTCCCTGCGGGAGATGCTCGACGCCCAGGCCGCCGCCACCGGTGACCTGCCGTTCCTGATCTCACCTCGGCGGCAGTGGACCTATCGCGAGGCGATCTCCGACATTGACGCGACGGCGGTCCTGCTCAGCGAGCGCTACGGCGTCGGCGTCGGCGACCGGGTCGCGATCGTAGCCGCCAACCATGCCGAGTACGCGATCTTGATGTGGGCGGTTGTCACCCTGGGCGCCATCGTCACCAGCCTGAACGGCTGGTGGAGCAGGCCGGAGCTCGAATACGGCATCGGACTCACCTCGCCGCTGCTCATCGCCGGCGACGAGCAGCGGCTCGCCCGCCTCGCGGGCGGCTCGGTTCCGGCGGGCGTGCCGGTGCGGCTGCTCGACGACCTGCAGCGGGAAGCCCGTGAGTTCACCGGCAAGGTCCCCGCCAGGGACGGCGTCACCGAGGACTCCCCCGCCGTCATCCTCTTCACCAGCGGCACCACCGGTCGCCCCAAGGGCGCCACGCTGTCGCACCGGAACATACTCAACTTCGCGATGGTCAACCGGCTCGCCACCGCCATGGGCGCCATCGCTGTCGCGCCTCCGCCGACGTCGGGCAGCGCCCCGCCGCGGGGCTGCTCCATCGTGTCAAGCCCGATGTTCCATGTCTCTGGCATGATCGCCGTCCTCATCACCGGCGCGGCCTTCCCCGCCTCGCTGGTCTTCCCCGCTCCCGGGCCATGGGATCCAGGAACCTGGCTCGAGCTGACCTCCAAGCATGGGGTCACCTCCTGGTCCGGGGTGCCGACCCAGTGGTGGCGGCTGCTTCGCCATCCGGACATCGGCTCCTACGACCTCAGCCGGGTACGGACCGTCGGCTCCGGCGGAGCCGTGTTCCCGCCTGAACTCGTGCGCGAACTGCATGCCCGGTTCCCCAAGGTTCGTCTCGGCAACGGCTACGGCATGAGCGAGACGGTCGGACTCGGCACCCAGACCGGCGGCGACCTCTTCGTCACGGTGCCGGAATCGGTCGGTCCCGCCCAGCCGACCGTCGAGGTACAGATCCGCGACTCCGATGGCGCCATCCTCCCTGAAGGGGAAACCGGGGAGATCTGCCTGCGCTCACCGTCGGTATTCCTCGGTTACTGGGACGACCCGGCCGCCACCCAGGCCGTCCTTGACGAGAACGGCTGGTACCGTACCGGCGACTACGGGCGAGTCACCGGTGGCCTGCTCTTCCTGGAAAGCCGGCGCCGGGACATGATCATCAGAGGCGGCGAGAACATCTATCCCATCGAAATCGAGAACCGTCTCATCGAGCACCCCGACATCGATGAGGCCGCGGTGATCGGCGTCGACCACCTGGAACTCGGCCAGGAGACCAAGGCCTTCGTCGTCAGGCGGCCGGGTTCCTGCCTCACCGAGCAGCAGGTCCGCGAATGGTGCGCCGCCGCCCTTGCCGCCTTCAAAGTCCCCGCCTCGGTGGAATTCCGGGAGTCACTCCCCTACAACGAGACCGGCAAGCTGATGAAACAGCAACTGGAACGCGAGGAGAAGGAGCGCGTCTCCCCGGCCTTATTCGGGTTTGTACTCGTAGATCAGCCGGATCGCGTTGTCCACGTTGGCGTAGACGTCCTGTATCGTCGCCCGGTTCATCACCCACGAGCGCAGAGATCCGTCGAGCACGGAGTTGACCGTGCCGTAGATCGCGTCATGATCGGTGTCGAACGGCCCGGTAAACGCCATCTGCACGGTGTCGTGAAACTGCACGGAGACCGACTGGTACAGGTCCGCCGCGTACGTGTCCGTGGTCGCGTTCAGCATCATCACGACCCGGTAGAACTGTGGCTGCAGTTGGAACGCCCTGATCGTGTGGTGGAAGACCTCGCGCAGCCGCTCCGCCTCGCTCGCACCCGCCGGTCGCTCCTTCTCGAGCTTCTTCTTGAGCGCGCTCTGCCATTCGACGAACGCGGCGGCGAACAGGTGCTCCTTGGAGGCGAAGTACCGATAAAGCGTCCCGAGCGCGACGCCGGAGTCGCGCGCGACATCGGAGATCTTCACCTGGTCGTACTCGCCGTTCGCCAGCGCGCGCAGCGCGGTGCGGACGATGCGCTGGCGGCGCGCGAGCTGATCACGACGCAGCGTCTCTGGCGCGGGCGGTCCGGCGATCTGCAGCACTCACTGTCTCCAAGGAAACCTGAAACCGAAACGTGGTTACAGTCTAGCAACCCGCTTCCGGAGGCTGGCGTCTACCGTAGGTCAGGAGTGATATTGGAATCCAATTACATTGGTTGCTCGGGACCACGCCGGGGGCGGTGAGCTCGAGGCCGTCGAAGAACCGGGTGACCTCTGCCCTGGTCCACAGCCGCATGGCCACGGCTGAATGCCCGTTGTTGCGGCTGCTCGCGGTGGACACGTCCTGCGCCTGGGTGTCGCTGGCGCCGTGGGAGATCGCGAGATAGCTGCCGGGCCGCCGCGGCCAGGATCTTGCCGGTATCCCGCGCGTCGGCATCGGTGTAGGCGGTGGCACCCTTCGGGTAGCTGGTGAGCAGTGCCCGGCCGTGAGCGAGCACGATCGGGTCATCCTGCACGTGCGCACGGCGAAGACGAGCCAAGTCGGATTCATGCCGGAGAACACACGCGCAAGATTTTCCCAAGCCTCCCTTTCGACACTTGACCAGCACAAAAGACTTTTCGGGTCACCCTGCTCTCCCAGGTCCGCCCAAGTAGCTGATTGTCTGACCCTGTTGTGCCTGAGTTCCGCAGAATTACCTCCGCCTAGTGACCGAAAAATAGGTATGGACCTGCGGGAACGCCGAAAATCCCAGCGACATGGCGTGTCACTAGGCAGTGGCGTTTGCGCAGGTCAGGAGATTGTGGAGCCTGGCTCTAGGGCGAGGATCTTCTTGGGTGGTTCGATACTGAGTGCGGTGCAGAGGTCGCGCTGGGGCTTGGTGAGGTCGGTGGCCTGGCGGAAGGTGCCGGCGGGGCCGGTCCAGGTGACGGCGTGCTGGCGCTGGAGTTCGGCCCGGATCCGGTTCCAGGGGCGTCCGGTCTCGTTCTCGGCGACGCGGATGAGCAGGAGGGCGAGCCAGCAGAGGATGACGTGGGCGCGGATGCGGTCCTCGCGCCGGTGGTAGACCGGCCGCAGGTCGAGGACCTGCTTCATGTCACGCCAGCCGCGTTCCACTTCGAGGAGCTGCTTGTACCCGAGCGCGATGTCCTCGGTGGTCATGTGCGGGTCGGAGCAGCGCAGGAGGTACTTGCCGTCGAGGTTCTCCTCGGCCTTGACCTTCGCCTTGTCGGTGCGGAGGAGGCCGGCGGGGGTGACGCGCAGGAACCGCTTGAGGCCGGGCTTGCCGGCCAGGGAGCCCTCGATCTTCCCGCGCTCTGCGGCGGTGAGGGCGTCGCTGCCGTCGATGAGCTCTTCCAGCTGCGCGGTGAGCCGGGCGCGGATGGCGGCGTCGCGTTCTGCCTGGTCAGGGTTGTAGCAGATGACGAACCGGTCGCCGTCGTCGCCGAAGCGGACTTCCTTGACCTGGAGGTTGCCCCGGACGGTCTTGTAGCGTCCCTGCCGGGACAGGGCGGCCCTGACCTCAGGGGATCCGGAGCGGAGCTTCTCCCCGATGATGTACCCGCCGCCGCCCTGCATGAGGAAGCGCCGGTTCTCCTGCGAGGTGAAGCCGCGGTCGGCGACCCAGATGACCTTCGACAGCACCCACTGGCGCAGGTCGGCCCTGACCTGGCGGATCAGGCCGGAGTCGGCGGTGTTCCCGGGCCAGGACCAGACCCGGACGGGGATCCCGTCGCGGGTGACGGCCATGCCGACGATGACCTGCGGCAGGTCGGGACGGGAGTCCTTGGAGTTCCCGTTCGTGCGGAACCCGGCCTCGCCGGCCGTGTCCTCGCTGCCGGCCGGGACGCGCTCGCCGCGCGCATTGCGCGGTATGTCCTCATCTGCCTCTTCTGTCTCGAAATAGGTGGATGTCGAAGAAGAAGAGCAGGTCGACTTCCAGGTTGAGGAGGTCCGTGACCTGGTGGTATGCCTGCTCGGCGAGGACCGGCTCGATCTCCAGGATCCGGTCCATCACCCGGTAGCAGGCGTCGTCGCTGGTGTCGTCCAGGCCGTCCACGTGCACGTCCTCGCGCACCCACTCGGCACACGCCAGCTTGGAAGAGGCGGCCAGGGCGCGGTTGGCAGCCAGGGCGAACAGGACCCGCCCGGCATCCGGGTCGGGCCTGCGGCCCCGGCCGGGCCGGGCGGCCGGGGCACGGGCGGTCACCTTGTCCAGGCCGAGCCTGCGCCACAGCGCATCCAGGGCGTGCGTGCCGCCCAGGGGCCGGGACGCGGTGACCGACAGCTCGCCCGGCTCGGACGCGGCGAGGGCCTCGGCCGGGTCCAGCAGCCGGGACAGCGCGGACACCAGGCGCCTGACCTGGTCCTTGTCGATCTCGTCCTCGCGGCCGAAGTTGTGCAGGATCCTCGTGCGCGACCGCTGCGCCGCCGGGTCCCACTCGTTGTGGGCCAGCTGCAGGTAGCGGACCGTCCCGGAACGGGTGGTCCGCACGGACGTCTTCACGTAGGGCACGCGCTGAAGCTACCGGCGTGCGCCCGCTAGGGCAAATCCAGTCGTTTCCCCTAGACAGTTTTTACGTCCTCCCAAGGTAACACCGAGTATTTGACTGAACCGTGTCACTAGGGAGTTCTACGTTTTCGCGCTATCTTCAGGCCGCTGACCTGCGGGTCTGCGTTCAGAGTGCCCCTGAACACCTTTAATTCTGCGGAACCTCTGCTATCCCTAGTCGTTAATTCGACCGCAGTAGGCGGCGGGGGTTTCGAGGATCTCGTCGGCGTGCCTGGTCCAGACGAACGGCCTGAGATCCGTCGTGGCCGCAACTGGCCTGCACCCGTGCGGGGAGCCGTGCCGCCACTGGGCCGGGAGATTGTGGCAGGCAGATGAAGTCGCCAATGTCACTGGGGGTGGCGCAGATGAGCAGAACCGATCGCGGCGCGGTCTGGGCCGCAGGCACGGCTGGGGTTCTGGTGATTGCCGCCCCACCCCCGTCAGCCTCTGTCATCTCGATCCCGGCGGTGCTCGCCATCCGCCCGGGGACGCTCTACATGACGGTGAGCGGGGATTCCCTTACGGTGATCGACGCCACCGGGTCTGGCAGCGGCTGGCGGGTGATGGCCAGCGCCTCGAACGGCACGGCGGAACTGACGGGCTTCACTGCCTCCTGCGCTCCCAGCTCGACATGCACGCTGCCGGTGTCCTCGCTCGACTACCCGGCGCAGGTCACCGGCGGGATGCCGCTGCTGGAGGCCGATCCGGGCTCCGGGATGGGCACCATCCGGTACAGCGGCCTCCAGTGGCTCGTCACGCCCGGCGGCAGCGGGCCCGTCGTCATCACCGTCTCAGTCCAGTCCGGTCCGTAGAAAGGTCCAGACGGCCCGCGGCGTGGAGGGGTCATCGCGGACCGTCTGGTGCTCTGGACCCGTCCGGATTACGGGGCGGGAACCTCGATGACGGCGGCCGAGCCCATGCCACCGCCGGCGCACATGGCGGCCACGCCGACGCCACCGCCGCGGCGGCGCAGCTCGTGGACCAGCGTCACCAGCATGCGCGCGCCGGTCGCGGCCACCGGGTGACCGAGCGAGCAGCCGCTGCCGTTCACGTTGACCTTCTCCGGGTCGAGATCGAGCAGCCTGATGGTGGCGACGCACATGGCGGCGAACGCCTCGTTGATCTCGAACAGGTCCACGTCGCCGGCCGACAGCCCGGCCCGCGCCAGCGCCTTCGGTATCGCCTTGACGGGCGCGAGACCCGTCCGCGCGGGGTCGATACCGACCGAGGCCCACGAGCGAACGTGCGCCAGGGCCGGCAGGCCGAGCGCGTCGCTCGCCACGACGAGGGCGGCCGCGCCGTCGTTCGACCCGCTGGCGTTCCCCGCCGTGATGCTGAACCCCTCGATCTCCGGGTGCAGCACTTTCAGCCTGGCTAGCTTCTCCATGCTCGTGTCACGGCGCGGGTGCTCGTCGACCTCGAACATCCCGTGCGGTGTCTCGATCGGGACGATCTCTTCCTTGAACCGGCCCTCGTCGATCGCGCGGATCGCGTTGCGGTGCGAGCGCAGCGCCCACGCGTCCATCGCTTCCCTGGTGACTCCGGCCTCGACGGCGGCGTTCCAGCCCACGGTGATCGACATGTCCCTGTTGGGCGCGTCGGGCTGGTCGGGGTGGGTGGGCGAGAACCAGTCCACCCACTCCTCGCCGACCCGGGCCCGGCAGCGGGGCGAGGTAGACGCCGAGTTCACGCGGCCCGCGATGACCAGCTCATCCATCCCGGCCCTGATACTCCCGGCCGCGCTCGTCACGGCGGACAGGCCCGCGGCGCAGTGCCGGTTCAGCGCCATCCCTGGAACGTCGGTAAGCCCGGCAGTGATCGCCGCGTGCCGTGCGATCACGCCGCCGCCATAGAGGCCCTCGGCGAGGATGATGTCGTCGATCCTGTCCGGGTCGAGTCCCTCGGCGGCAGCGCGGACCACGTGGTCGGCCAGGTCGAACGCGCTGGTATCGCGCAGTGTCCCCTTAACCGCGGTCCCGATCGGGGCACGCAGTGCGGACACCAGAACAGCCTCGGGCATGAGCAGCCTCCCACTCGGCTTTAGATGTGGAGAATGCTATTCTCACCTATAAGAGCGTCATTCCGCAAGATTTGGAGAATCTGGATGCAGATCAGTGGGTGCTCAGCGGTCGTCACCGGCGGAACCGGCGGAATGGGTGAGGCCACCGTGCGGCGCCTGCACGCCGCGGGCGCGCGCGTCGTCATCGCGGACGTCGCGGACGAGAAGGGCAAGGCCCTTGAGCAGGAACTCGGCGCCCGCTACGTGCATGCCGACGCGGGCCGCGAGGACGACGTGCTCGCAGCCATCGCCGAGGCCGAGGCCATGGGACCGCTCCGGATCTCCGTCGACGTGCACGGGGGCCCGGCCGCCGGCGGACGACTCCTCGGCAAGGACGGCAGCCCCATGAGCATCGACGGCTTCCGCACCACCATCGAGTCCTATCTGATCAGCTTCTTCAACGTGATGCGGCTGGCGGCGGCCGCCATCGCCCGGCAGGAACCGGCCGAGGACGGCGGTCGCGGCGTCATCATCAACACCGCCTCGATCGCCGCCTACGAGGGCCAGATCGGCCAGCTCCCCTACGCCGCGGCCAAGGGCGGCATCGTCTCCATGACCCTCGTCGCGGCCCGCGACCTCTCCCCCACCGGGATCCGCGTCGTCACCATTGCCCCAGGCACGATCCTCACCCCGGCGTACGGCCAGGCAGGCGAGAAGCTCGAGGCCTACTGGGGCCCGCAGATCCCCTATCCCAAGCGGATGGGCCGCCCCACCGAGTACGCCGCCCTCGTCCAGGCCATCGCCGAGAACGACTACCTCAACGGCGAGGTCATCCGCCTCGACGGCGCCCTGCGGTTCCCGCCGAAGTAGCTCGTCGGCAACCACCCCGATCCCGCATTCGACGTGCGTTTTGCCCGATTTAGCCAGCGAGCCCGCACACGAGGCGCGGTTACACGCGTCCGCTTCTTGCTGTTATCTAGCGGCCTGTATTAGCGCTGAAGATTTGACCGCCTATCACCTGGCCATCACCGGCCAAATCTTCAGCGCTAAGGCGAGATGCCCATCCATGCGCGGAAAGTAACCAACTTCTTGCTGTTATCCATTGCAATTGGATCCGAGTACCCGGTTTGACGGAGAATGATCCCGCTTCTTGCTGTTATGCGTTGCCGCAAAGAACCCGAGCCGTCGATCAGTTCGCCGGACATTTAGTGACACTTCAGGCACGGGGCGCCGGGTACGGGCACGGGGCGCCGGGTGCGGGCTTGGCTGGCGGTTAGCCGAGGTGGGCGATGACTTGGGGGAGGTCGAGGGTGGTGCGGATGCCGGGGGCGGCGGCGCAGACGACGAGGACGGCGTTGACCGCGCGGTTGGCGGTGTAGCCGGGTGAGACGTCGCCCATCTGCGGTAGCGCCTCGGAGATGGACCCCGGGCTGCTTCCCGTACTGTGGATCGAGGTACCGCCGGCCGCCCGGCGGCTAGGGTCTCGCCTTCTACTACAAGGCGTAGTAAAATATTGCCATGGATGCTGACCGGCTGACGGCGATCGTGGTAGGTGGCGGTATCGCGGGTCTCGCCGCGGCGGTTTCGCTGGCCCAGGCGGGCTGGCGGGCCACCGTGCTTGAACGGGCCCCGGCGTTCGGCGAGGTCGGCGCCGGTCTCGCCGTCACCGGGAACGGGATGACGGCGCTGGCCGCCCTCGGTCTCGATGGCGCCGTACGCGCGGCCGGGTACCTGACGGACACCGCCGGCTATCAGGACCCGAGCGGCCGCTGGCTGATGCGCATCCCAAGCACTCGGTCCGACCCGCGCGCGGTCACCACGTTCCTTGGCCTGAATCGTCAGCGCCTGCATGCCGTCCTGCTCGCGGCCGCGGCGGCGGCCGACGGCGTCGAATTGGTGACGGGCGCCGAGGCCGTTGCCGTTACGCCGGGTACGCCGGGTACGCCGGGTACGCCGGGTACGCCGGGGGCGCTGGGAGGGGAGCCCGCGGCGGTCACCTGGCGGACCGCCGACGGTTCGCACACGGCCGAGACCGACCTGGTGGTAGCGGCCGACGGCGTGCGAAGCGTCGTGCGGGCCCAACTGTTCCCCGCCATCAAGCCGCGCTACAGCGGCAGCACGAGCTGGCGGGCGGTACTTACCGATAGCGCCTGCGAGGGTCGGCTGATCGAGGTGTGGGGGCCGGGTACCGAGTTCGGCTCGATGCGGGTGAGCGACAGCGAGATGTACTGGTTCGGGTACTTCAGGCATCCGGAGGGGGCGGTCTACCCCGACGAGCCGGCCGCGGCCCGTGAGCGCTTCGGCACCTGGGCCCCGTGGATCCGCGACCTGATCTCAGCCACCCCCGCCGACCGGCTGATGCGGCACGACGTCTATCACCTCGCCCCGGGGCCGCCGGCCTACGTGTTCGGCCGGGTGGTCCTGACCGGGGATGCGGCGCACGCCGCGCTGCCCACGTCCGGCCAGGGAGCGGCCACCGCCCTGGAGGACGGCGTGTGCGTGGGACGCCTGATCGCGGCGCCCGTCCGGGCGGGAGGCGACATGGCGGCCGCGCTGACCGCGTACGACGGTGCCCGCCGCCCTCGGTGCCAGCGGCTCGCGCGAACGGCGGTCATGATCGCCAGGTTCGGGGCCGATCTCGGTGGTGGCTGGCGTCGGACCGTCCGCAACACGCTGCTGCGACTCGCGCCCGCCGGGCCTCTACTCAAGGCGGGCGCGCCGACCGTGGGCTGGGAAGCCCCTTAGCCGCGCGGACCTGTCATTCGGTGAACGCGCAGAACTCGTTTCCCTCCGGGTCGGCGAGCACGTGCCAGTCGATGTCTCCGCCCGGCTCACGCAGCAGCGTGGCTCCGGCCTCGACAAGCGGCGCCACGGCGGGAACCGTGACGTCCCAGTGGATGCGGTTCTTCACGGTCTTCGGCTCGGGTACCTGAGCGAAGTCCATGGTGGCGATCGGCATGCCGGGCACGCCCTCCAGGGTGAACCAGCCGTCGTTCTCGGTCACGTCGATCCCGTACACCATGGCCCACCACCGGGCCTGCACCTCGGGGTCGGCGCTGTCTATCCCGAGGCCGTGCAGCCTTTCGGCCGGTACCTCCGGACGCAGGAACGCGCAGAACTCGCCGCCCTCCGGATCGGCCATGATTGTCCAGGTACGCGCGCCGAACTGCGGCTCCACGATGGTCGCGCCGAGCGCCTCAAGGTCGGCCAGGTCCCTGGCGTAGATGTCCAGGTGCACCCGGTGCTTGGCGGTCTTGGCCTCGGGGACCCGGTTGACCCAGATCGTGTGCCGCGGCGTCGGACCGGTCAGCAGCCCGTCGCCGTCATCCTGGGCCTGCCAGGTGCGGCCGAGCACGGCCGCCCAGAACGTGCCGAGCCGGGGCGGATCACCCGCGTCCAGGCACAGGTCTTTGAATCGCGCGATGGCCATGAGAAGAAGTTACGCGCCTCCCCCGCGCCTGGTACGGCTTGGCGTCCATCCCACCGTGACCGCTCACCGCGCTGGCGAAGACCCGGCTCAGGCGCATGCAGTACCAGCCTGGCCTCATCGAGGGCTTTCTTGCCGGAACCAGGCTCGACCTCACGCCCCTCTGTAACCCGAGTCGGGCCACCTTAGCGCGCAACGCGAAGCGGCTGCCGGCAAGCCTGCAGCCAGGCGAGGCAGGGTGAGCCCGCGGACGACGGTCATCCGGGACCGAGCAAGTCGTCGATGGCAGCGATCTCCACGACGTCCCGAGCTGCGGCCGCGAGGCTTCGGTCCACCGTGATCAGGGCGTCAGCCTGCAGCCGGGTGACCGCCAGGTACTCAGCATCCCTGAGCGTGCTCCAGCCGTGCTCGCGTGCGACCTGCCATGCGGTACGGCGCGATACCCGGTCACCGAGCAGCCGCATCTTTATCCCGGTCATCCGCTCGTGCGCTTCCAGGGCCGCGGCTTCGGTGCGCTTGCCTGCACGGACGTCACCCAGCAGAAGCTCCAGCGCCTCAGAGCGGATCGAGTTCGGCGCGACCAGCTGGTGGCCTGGATGGACGTGAAGCCCGGCATCCACGAGGTGAAGCAAGGTCGGTGCGTCGATCACGTAGCGAGCCACGGGCTCAGCTTAGCTGGACCCGATTAGTGCGCAGTTTTCAGCCGCTGGAGGAACAAATCCCAAGGTCAGCGCCCTGTGGGGGCCGGAGTGCTCGCACGTGGCCCGAGTCGGGTCGGCGAGGGCTCCCCTGCCGGAACCAGGCTCGACCTCACGCCCGTCTGCCGGACGTTGCACTTCGCCGGGGTCTCCTGGTTTCCCCATGGGTAGATGTTGCCGCCTGGTCCTCTTGCCGCTTCCCATTCCTGTGCGCTGGGCAGCGTCTTCCCGGCCCATGCGGCGTAGCTCTCGGCGTCCCGGTAGGTGACGTTGACGACCGGGTGACGATCAAGGCCATGGGGAAAGCCGTCATCCCCGTGTGACGGAGGGGTGTGGCCGGTGGCCCGGACGAACGCCGCGTAGTCCCTGTTCGTTGCCGGGTAGACGTCCATGTAAAACGCGCAACATCCGCCCAGGGTCTCAGGCCTGACTCAGGAGCTCGGCCAGCTCGGCATCAAGGTCGAGGCAGTCAGACTCCTGCCCCGCAGGGACCAGCTCGAAGGTCGGGGCAAGGAACGCCTCGATCCCCGCGGCACTGGCCTCGAAGCGGGCCCACCCGCCCGGCGGGCCAAGCATGATGTTCAGGATCTTCTTACCACCGGCGGACGGGGCCGAGGGCCACACCCGGACGTCCCCGATCCCCTGACGACTATCGAGGGCCGCCGCGAGCAGGTCGCGGCTGAAGGCCCATTCCACCGGCTCGCCCGTCCCCGCGTCGAACGTCATCTTGACCGCATACGGATCCTTGGTGCTGTAGTGCAGGCCGACCCGCAGCGCCACGATCACGCCATCCGGGCCCACCAGCCGCAGGTCCTGACCGGCCGAGACCGTACCGCGGTTGCTACTGCTCATCTCCGCCACCCCCAGTGACATTAGCGATCATCTACCCCCCACGATCTCCCTGACCGGTGGCGACACGGCCCCCCGTACGGGTGCAGAACGGTTGCGGCCAGCCGGGTCATTGGCTGGTCGGGCGCGGCTGAAGTAGCCCGGCGATGAGCAGCTCGACCATGCGGCGCGCGTCGTAGCGCGAGTCGCCGCCGACGCCGGCGCACAGGTTGCCGACGCCGTAAAGGAGTCCGAAGGCATCCACATCGGGGCGGATCTCGCCGGCGTCGGCAGCGGCGTCGAGCAGTTGGGCGCACACCGGCACGAGACGGTCGAGAAAGTAGGCGTGCAGCGCCTCGAAGCCGGTGTGGTCGGACTGCATCGCCGCCGCGAGTCCGTGCTTGGTGATCAGGAAGTCAACGAAGAGATCGATCCATCGCGTCAGCGCGGCGTGCGGCGTGCCGCTGCTCGCAAGCAGGGCCGGTCCGGCCTCGGCGCAGGCGTCGACCTGGTGCCGGTAGACGGCGATGATGAGGTCTGCTCGCGTCGGGAAGTGGCGGTAGATCGTGCCCATTCCGACGCCGGCCCTGGCCGCGATGTCGCGCACCGGCGCTTCCACGCCAGAGGCGACGAAGACCTCGGCGGCGGCGTCGAGCAGGGTCTGCTCGTTACGCCGGGCGTCGGCGCGTTTCCGCGGCGGCGCTTGCCCTGCTTGCCCGTCGACGTCGGCCACCGGGTCGCTCCCTCGATCACTCAGGTTGACAAACGGAGCAGCGCTCCATATGTTGAGCGGAGCAATGCTCCGCTTTCCATGATAGCGACAGCTCGCCCGCGATGGACGCGATGGAGGAGACAGATCATGCAATATCACACCTTGGGCCACACCGGTGTGCAGGTCAGCTCGCTTGTGCTCGGCGCGATGAACTTCGGCGCGATCGGGCGCACGACGCAGGACGAGGCCACGGCCATCGTCGGTGCCGCGCTCGATGGCGGCATCAACCTCATCGACACCGCCGACAGGTACAGCGACGGCGAGTCCGAGGAGATGGTGGGCAAGGCCATCGCCGGGCGACGCGACGACATCGTGCTCGCCACGAAAGCGTGCCTGCTCATGGGCGACGAACGCAACCACCAGGGCAGCTCGCGCCGCTGGCTGGTCACCGAGCTCGATAACAGCCTGCGCCGCCTCGCCGTCGACCACGTGGATCTCTACCAGGTCCACCGGTGGGACCCAAAGACCAGTGACGAGGAGACGCTGTCGGCGCTGACCGATCTGCAGCATGCGGGAAAGATCCGTTACTTCGGCTCCTCGACCTTCCCCGCCTACCGCGTCGTTCAGGCCCAGTGGGCCGCCCGAGACAGCCACCTGAGCCGATACGTCACCGAGCAGCCCAGCTACTCGATCCTGCAGCGGGGAGTGGAGACCGATGTCCTGCCTGTCGCCGAGCAGTACGGCCTCGGCGTGCTCGCATGGAGCCCACTGGCCGCGGGCTGGCTCTCTGGTGCGGTCCGCGAGGGCCAGCCGGTCACGACGCACCGGTCCGCGATGATGCCGCAGCGCTTCGACACAGCCATTCCCGCCAACCGGGCGAGAATGGACGCGGTCGAGCGGCTGGCCAAGGTCGCCCACGAGGCCGGCCTGACGATGATCCAGCTCGCGCTCGGCTTCGTGACCGCGCACCCCGCCGTGACCAGCGCGATCATCGGCCCCCGCACGCTTGACCACCTGCACTCGCAGCTCGCCGCGGCGGACACCGTGCTCTCCGCCGACCTGCTCGACGCGATCGACGAGATCGTCGCCCCGGGTACCGACCTCGCGCCGCACGAGAAGTACGACACACCGCCCGCCCTCCTCGACCCGGCCCTGCGCCGCCGTCGCTGACCGCACCGGAAGGAGCAACTGCCCATGACGCACACCACCCCGCCAAGCTTCGGCATCGCGACCGCGCCGCAGCAGGTCGGCTACGACGACCTGCTGCGGGTCTGGCAGGAGGCGGATACCATTCCGCAGATCGAGCACGCCTGGCTGTTCGATCACCTCCTGCCGATCGGCGGCGACCCGGACGGGCCGATCTTCGAAGGCTGGACCCTCCTGTCGGCCTTCGCCGCGCAGACTGGGCGGCTGCGCCTGGGTCTGCTAGTGACGAGCAACCGCGTCCGGCCGCCGGCGCTGCTTGCCAAGATCGCCGCGACCGCCGACATCGTGTCAGGCGGGCGGCTCGAGTTCGGCATCGGCGCTGGCTCACGGACCGACATCCCGTGGGCCAGGCGCGAGTACGACGCCTACGGCCTCCCCTACCACGACGCCGCCTACGCGGTGGGCAGCCTCGCGGAAGCCTGCACGGTGATCAGGCGGCTGTGGACCGAGGACAAACCGTTCGACTTCCACGGCAGCTACCTCAGCCTCACCGGGGCCTTCTGCAACCCCAAGCCCGTCCAGCGGCCCGGCCCGCCGATCGTCATCGGCGGGCAGGCCGCCGCGACGCTGCGCGTGGTCGCCGAGCACGCCGACGTGTGGAATTTCCCCGGCGGCGACGTCGAGGCCGCCGTCCGCCGCGGCGCCCTGCTTGACCGCTTCTGCGCCGAGATCGGTCGCGATCCCGCCTCGATCACCCGGTCCCTCGTCCTGCCGGTCTCCTACGACAATCCCGCCAGCACCCGGGACTCGATCGCCGAGGCCGTCGGCGCGGGCTTCAGGCACGTCGTCCTCACGCTGCCCGCTCCCTATCAGGAAAACGTCGCACGATGGGTCGCCAGCGAACTCATCGACAAGTCCGCGAATCAGATAACTTCAGGTTTCTAAGAAGTCAGACGCCTGAAATCGATAGTGCTGAAGGTTTGACCGGTGATAGCCGGTCAAACCTTCAGCACTATTTCGATCTTGGTGCTTTTATCACGATAAATCGGGCGTGGATTGGCGCTCAGCGCCGTCTCGGGCGTGGATCGGGCTCAGCGCCGTCTCGGGCGTGGATCGGGCTCAGCGCCGTCTCGGGCGTGGATCGGGCTCAGCGCCGTCTCGGGCGTGGATAGGCGCTCAGCGCCGTCTCGGGCGCGAGGCCTCAGGCGAATCCTGCGTTCCGCGAGACGCTCGGTGTGGTAGCTCAGCCAGCCGCAGACACACGCGAGCGGAATCTCGATGAACACCGCGAGGGCGATCGACCCGAACACCTGGTGCCGCGGCGAGGTCAGCACATCGAACCAGGCGTCGACGACGAGAAGCGCGGCGGCCGCGGCCGAGGTTATCGCCAGGTACCGGGAACGGCGGAGCGCGAGGAAACCCGTGGCTGCCAGGGCTATGAGCTCGAAGATGTCGAATCCCACCCAGGCGATGTCGTAGTGACGCGAGAGCTGACGCGTCGGGAGGGACAACCCGAGGTACACGATCCACGGGATGAGCACCAGCGAACAGAAGATAAAGACCGGAGCCACCCAGCGCGCTACCACGGATTCATCCAGAGGATCCATAGATCCAGCCTAACAAGGCACTATTTGAGCTGATCCTTCATGACCTTGCCGGTGGCGTTCAGCGGGAGCTCGTCGAGGAACAGGACGTGCGGGGCGGCTTACCTGGATCTGGTCGTGGAACCGCGGGTCTGACGGCGCGGGTCTGACCGGGCGCGTCACCTGAGCCCAAGCTCGGCGCTGATCTCGGCGGTGTGCTCGCCGAGGTCAGCGGCGTTTCCTGGCGTCTCCGCCGCGCGCCGTCGCGGCCGGGCCACGGGGACCTGGCCGCTCGCGGTGTCCACCACCCACCCCTCCCCGCCGCGGCGTGCGGGCAACGAGCGCACCGAGTGGTCGCCGAACCGGTCGCCCCCGGCCGTGGCGGCGACGACGGCTGCCATCGCGATGTCGAGCAGCGCGCCGCCCTCCGGCGCTTCCGGCGCTTCCGCCGCCTCCGCGGCGAGCAGCGCGGCGGTCAGGCCGGTGAGCGGGTCGGCGATGGCGTCGCCGACAAACAGCGGGCGACCGTCGGCGTCCGCCGCCACCAGGCCGGCGGCTGCGGCTATGTCGTCGCCGAAACCTACGCGGTCGACCGCGCGACCGTAGGCGGTGATCGACACCCAGGTGGTGCCCGCGGCCACGGCGGCGTCCGCGTCGAGTCCGAAGCGGGCGAGCGCGCGCGGCCTCGACGACTCGATGACGATGTCGGCGGCGTTGACGAGGGCGGCCATCGCCCCCCGGCCTGCGCTGGTCAGCGGGTCGAAGGCGACGCTGCGCGCACCGGCGTGCAGCAGGTCGTAGAACGCGGCGTTTCCGCGCCTCGCGCCATCCGGGCGCCAGGGGGTCTCTACCTTGACTACCCGAGCGCCGGCGAGCCCAAGCAGGTGCGCGCACAGCGGGCCCGCCCACAGCGCGCTGAAGTCAACCACGAGAAGCCCCGCTACCGAACGAACCGTGTGCGACTGTGGCGGTGCAGGCAACCCAAGAGCGGCGAAGCCGCCGACCGGCACCGCGGCGACGCCGAGCAGAGCGGCGCGCTCGGCGAGCTCCGCGCCGCTGTGCTTAGCCGCCCAGCGGGTCACCGCGGGCCACGGGTCATCGCCGATGTCCTCGCTTATCAGTGCTCCAAGCAGCGCGGGGTCGTCCGGGCGAGCGCAGGAAACGGCGACCCACCCGTCGGCCGTCGGCAGCAGCCGGCAAGCGCCGCCAACGGACACAGCGCCGTTTCGCCGATGCCCAGTAAACGCCGCGCGTTCGGACAGCAGCCGAGCGCCATCCACGCGCACGCCGGTGAGCACGGCGAACCGGTCCGCCAGTTCGTTCGCGACGGTAGCGCCGCGTCCGGGCGGGACAAGCGGAGGGCCGTCGGGCCGCCCGGTCAGTGCCACCACCCCGCTGCGCGCCCAGTCGGCGACGGGATCTGCCTGGCTTTCAGCTTCCACGCCCTCAGTGTTACCAGCTTGACGGGTTGCCGCGGGGCGCCGCCACATCTGTGTCGTGCCAGGATGGGGCCATGCGCACTCAGCGGTTCAGCGCCTTCGTTGCTGCCGGTCCTGGCGGCCGTGCGATGATCGTGGTTCCGTTCGACCCAGACGAGGTGTGGGGCGCCAAGGCTGCGCATCATGTCAATGGCACGGTCGAGGGCCGACGGGTTCGCGTGACGCTCTCGCCGGGCGGCAGCGGCTGGGCGTTCACCCTGAGCACGTCACGGGTGTGCGATCTGGGCGTCGCGGCCGGCGATGAGGTGGTCGTGGAGCTGACGCCGGAAGGCCCGCAGCGCGCCGACCTGGCTGAAGACATCTCCGCCGCGCTCGCGGCTAACCCGGCCGCTGGCGCGTTCTTCGACACGCTGGCGCAGTTCTACCGTAAGGCCTATCTCCGCTGGATCGACGCGACGACCCGACGCCCAGAGGTACGGGCGGCGCGCATCGCCGAGATCGTGGACCTCCTCGCGGCCGGGATCAAAGAGCGGCCACGACCGTGAGCGCCTCCTTGCGCCGCCGCTCGGTCCCGTAGCGGTCGGCCTTGCACGCGGCCAGCTGGGCGAGGTGCAGGACCTGCCGGTAGGTCTTCCCCGCGCCATCTCATCCGACATCATCATCCAGACAATGACTAATCTACCTAGCACTCGAATACTATCACGTCTTGCTGTCGCTTTCCGTAGCCGACCTTATTAAGTAGTCATTTTTTCGACCGATAAGGACTGATATGTTACTGATTGTTAGGGAAAACGGGTGCTTCGATGTCGTCGTAGACGCGGGCGGCGGCCAGCAGGCCGTCCGGGCCGCGCTCGTAGACGCCGAGTCCCGCCTGCGGCGGTAGGTCGTGGCTGCCCCAGCGGATGCAGTTGTATTCCACCGCGCAGCGCACCCCGTCGTCGGTCACCGTGCAATTCTGCAGGCCGATGCCGCCATCCGCGCTGAAACACCAGGTGAAGAACGAACGGAGCTCGCCGCTGCCGCGGTGGGTGGAGCGTGGGCCGAAGGGGCCACGGAAGTACCCCTCGGGCGCGAAGGTGCTCACCACCGCCTCGACGTCACCAGCCTCAAGCGCGGTTTGGTAGCGGCCGACGACATCACCCGGGCGAGCGTCGCCGGGCCTGAGGATGGGCGGCCTCACGTGACGCAGCACGTCGACCGGCCATTGGCTGCAGTAGGTGCAAAAACCACCGACCGATCGTCGGTGGACTCGGCGACGACCGCCACCGGCCACGCCAGCTCTCTCCCGTCGTGGTCAAGGTGGGCAAGCAGTCCGACCACCGCCCGTCCGGCGGAACACGTGGCGGCCACGGTCTCGGTGCGGGCATGCAGTCCGGCCAGCCAGGACTGGTTGCGACCGATGAACCGCCGCACCTGCTTGTGGCCGCGGACCTCACCGGCGCGGGGATCGTAAATCACCACTTCGCCCGGCCAGACGGTCTCAAGGACGTGGGTGTCGCCCGCATTCAGCGCGGTGAGGTACTCCCCCACCGGATCGGCCAGATCCGCGGCGCGAGTCTGGCTGCGCGCCAACTGCGCGGCATTGGCGAAGTCAGGAAACCACGGCATCCCGCTGTCATTCCCGTCCGGTCTTGACATAGCCGAAGAACCCGCGGCGCTTAATGAGCGCGGCGACCGTAGGGGGAACCATGCCCTCCCAGGAATCGTCGCCGACGGATATCCGCCGCAGCACGTCACGGCTGAAGATAGACAAGAATTCAGGCCGGTAGTTGTCGAGGTGAACGAAGCTACCCCGTCCGGCGAGGTAGTCGTAAAGCGGCTGCAGCTCCGGCCGGACCTGGATGTCATTCACGGTCTTAAGCTCGTCATCTGGCGAGGGCCTGAGCGGGTAGACGTAGAGCTTCAGGTCGTTCTTGAACAGCCGTCCGAAGCTTTCCAGGATCCCGCCGGGCAGCTGGGCGTGGTTCTTCTCGTCGAACAGGTCAATCAGGCTTGGCACCCCCATGACGATGCCTATTCGCTCGCTCGTGCGCTCGGCGATATAGGCGGCCAGGCGGAAGTAATCGAAGTAATTAGTGATGAGCACGGTCATCCCGCATGCCGCGAGCAGCTCAGCGCGGGCGAGGAAGTCACGCCGGTCCACATCGGTGGCCCCGCCCGCGAGCAGGTTGCGCATCGTGATCTCGGTGAGCGTCAGCACCGGCTTCCCCGCGACCGCCGGATCCTCCTCGAACCTGGCCTTGGCCGTCTCGAGCATGTCGAGATTGACGTGCGTGGGCGGCCGGAAGCTGCCCCGCTCCATCAGGACCGCCTTCTTGCGCAGCATCTCGCTCGGCTGCAGCACCTCACGATCGGGGCCGAACATCGCCACTCCGCTCAGCCCGAGCTGCACGAGCTTGAGCGCCATCAGCCTGTTGTCCACGCCACGGAACTCGATGCCGCGGAACTGGATCATGTCAATCTCGATCCGGCCCGTGGTCAGGCGGTCGAGGAGGCTCTCGATGAGCTTGTCCGGCTCATGGTGCTGGAAGAAAGCCCCGTACAGCAGGTTCACCCCGACGATCCCGAGCGCCTCCTGCTGCGCGAACGCCTCAATATCGAGCATCCGCACATGCATGACGATCTGGCTCGGCTCGTCGTGCGGCTGAGACTGGAACTTCACGCCCATCCAGCCGTGGCACTCGTTGCCGCCGCGGAAGCTCCGCGCCACCACCGTGTCCGCGAACGCGAAAAAACAGTTCTCGTCGCCGCGCTCGGCGTCGAGCCGCTCGACGTTGAGCCGGAATTCATGGTCGAGCATGCCCTGCAGCCGACCAGCGGACACGTACCTGTCCACCTTGCCGTAGACGGCGTCGCTGACCGCCATGTCATAGGCGGAGATCGACTTCGCGACGGTGCCGGCCGCGCCGCCCACGCGGAAGAACCAGCGCACGACCTCCTGGCCCGCCCCGATCTCAGCGACCGTTCCGTACCAGCGCGGATCGAGGTTGATCCGCAGCGCCTTCTGGTGCGTGTCGGATTCATGAGTGCCGCCAATGAGCTCGGTCATCCGTCCCCCTGCTGCTCACCCGGCCCGGAGCGACCGGCTGTCCAACCGTCCATTGGCGGCGGCCCGGGCACCAGCGTCCGACACGAAAATTGTACTAATTCCCGGGCACAGGGCGCCAGACCTTGCTAACGGGCAGGCGCGGGTTGCAGGAGGTCACGGAAGCGGCGGGCGAACAGGTAGGCGTCGCCGGGCCAGCGCGCGGACAGGTAGTTTCCGTCCTGCACGACAAAGGCCGCCGTGTCATCGGTCGCGGTGCCCCGGGCGGTGAGGGTGACCGGCCCCCGCTCGAACTGCCTGTCCGGGCTGACGAGCGCGGCCTTTACCTCGTCCTCGACGTAGGCGGGGTAGGTCCTGTAGTACCGCCCGAGCCGCCAGGCCGTGGCCAGGTAAGCGCTGCGTTCCATGTACTTGGGCAGGCAGGTGGTGCGGTGGTCGGCCAGGACGCCGCGGCCTGCGGCGTCACGGGTGCGCGCCAGGACCAGGACGCCATGGCAGATCGCGCCCACTGGCCTGCCCGTCGCCCAGAACCTGGCCACTTGCTCGCGTAGCACCGGCGAGCCGAGGTACTGCCGCATCCCTGGTGCATGCCCGCCGGGCAGCAGCAGCCCGTCGAAAGCGGTCGCGTCCAGCCCGGCCCACGCCTGGGTCGCGGTGAACTCAGCGGCCATGGTGAGCTCGGCGTAGTAGTTCCTGGCCTCGGCCGCGGCGCCAAGCTGACCGAACAGCACGCCGTTAAGCAGCCGCGGGTCCGCCGCGGGGAGCGTACCTGCCTGCTCGGTGGCGAAGACCACCTGATGGCCCGCGTCACGCAGCACCCGCCAGGGCACCGCGACCTCGGTCACATCGAAATCCCGGTCAGGAAGCGGAATCAGCACCCGCATCACGCCATCATCGCACGCCCAGCGGCATGGTCCACGCTTGCGTCTTCCCCGAATTGATAGCGCTGAAGGTTTGGCCGCCCCTGGCCGGTCAAACCTTCAGCGTTAGTTTGATCTTGGTGTGTTTATCAGGGGCAGGCTCTCGGAGTCGCAGCGCGCACCCGGATACCTATCGTGGTAAGTGTCCATGTCAGCGAGCGTAAGCCGCGCGAGGACACCGGTGTAGTCGCCGACCGCACGGCATCGCGGCTCCCATTCCTGTGGCTTGAAACCACGGTCCGTTCGGAAGAAAAAAAGATCTTTATCCCGAACGGACCGTGGGTCCACATACCCGGAACTGCCTGCTCTGGCGGCGCGGCAAATGGGAACCGCTGCTGGCATGGCTGGTGGCACTCGACAGCGTCAGTTTCCGGTGCGAGATGATCGGGCCTTTCGCCTGCCGTTCAGCCACTGCTCGAACTCGGCGGCCACGATTCGCTCGTCGTTGACCTCCGCCGCCTCGGCGGAGGCCAGCCAGACGATCGGCGGCCCCATGATCTCCGGCTCAAGCAGGTTCCGCAGCCCTGCCACGTGCTCGTCGGGGACCATGCCGGTGCGGGTCGCGCCGCCTGGCAGCAGCAGGTTCACGGTGACCGGCGTGCCGCTCAGGTCGGCGGCCATGATCCGGGACAGCGACTCCGTACCCGCCCGGGACGGGCCATAGGGCACGAAGCCCGTCCGGGTCATCGTGCTCTGGCTCACTGAGATGTTCACGATCCGGCCGCCGCTGGCGGCGAGCATGCGCGGCGTGACCTCGCGTGCCACGAGGAAGTAGCCCGTAAGGTTCGTCGCGATCACGTCGCGAAAGCCGTCCGGTGGCACCGTCCAGAAGCCGCGCGGCTCCGTCAGGAAGTTCGGTTGACTGTGCGCATGCCGATGCCGGCGTTGTTCACTAGCAGGTCGATGCCGTCCAGCCGTGACCACGCCGCCCCTATCGCCCGGGCCACCGAGCCCACGTCGCGTACGTCAAGCTCGACACCGAACGCCCCGGGAAGCCGACTGGCGACCTCGGCGGCCCGCTTCCCCGACCGGCCTGTCACAGCGACGCGGAGTCCAGCTCCGGCGAGCGCTGCCGCCATCGCCAGGCCGAGGCCGCTTGTCCCGCCCGTCACCAATGCCGACCGGCAGCCTGGGCCGGCGAATTCCGTACTTTCTGTCATGCCACGAGGCTAGTCATCTCGCGCCGGGGCTCCGGGAACGCTGGCTAAGCGGTTACGGTGATCAGCATGAACGGCATTCAGCCGGAGCTGTGGATCGATCGCGCCGCTGCGGCGGTCGCGTTCTACCAGGCAGCTTTCGGGGCGACGGTTCTTCATCAGGTAGGCGAAGGCGATGATATCGTCGCGCAGCTGGCGATCGGGGACGCGGCTTTCTGGGTTTCCTCGGGTGGAGCGGACGGGCCGCGGTACAGCCCGGAGGCGATCGGCGGCGCGACTGGCCGGACCCTGCTACTGGTCGACGAGCCTGACGTGATGTTCGCCCAGGCAGTCCAGGCCGGTGCCACTCCGGCGTCCGCGATGGCCGATGAGCACGGCTGGCGCCTGGGCCAGATCTTCGACCCGTTCGGTCATGAGTGGGAAATCGGCAAGGCGATGGGCTCGTGGCCGCCAGCCTAACGGCCGCGCGCTAATCAGAGGATGGCGCCGCGAGGTGCCACCTCAAGGGCGGCGACGCCCCGGCCGAACAGCACGACAAGCCGGTCACCGTGGCGGGCGCGAAGCAGGCCGGAGTCCTGGGCGAGCGCCGAGATGGCACGCTCGGCGACCTCGTCGCCGTCCGGCGTGTCGGGCTCCTCGTACCTCACGTCCAGTTGATCGCCGCCGATGAGCCGTACGCGCAGCACGATTTCCGCCATAGCCACGCAGCCTAACTGTCCAGTTCGCAAACCGCGAGCAACGCAGCCGTGGCGTACCGGGCGATCCTGCGGGAGTCCCGAGTCGCTGTCATTCACGGTCTTAAGCTCGTCATCCGGCGAGGGCCTGAGCGGCCGGGGTTGTTGACCTGGTAGGCCTTGAAGAAGATCTCGTTGACCAGGCTCAGAATGTCGAGCAGTGCGCGCCTGCGCCGGTCGCGTTCTTCTGCCTCATGCCTGGCCCGGGCTATTTCCGCGCCTTCCCGCACCGCCGCGTCGGCTTCCCGGAACGGTCTCGCGAACCGCTCCAGCAAGGCCCGGACATCCTCGGGCCGCGCGATCTCCGTCCGGCCCTGATGGCGGACGAAGATCGTCCCCCGCGGGGACCTTGCGCTGCCTTCCGGCGACACCACCTCGAGATCCTTGAAGAGCGTGAACGCCGGGTCGCCCGATCGCGGCGCCGCCACCGTCAGCACGAGGACCGACAGGCCACCGCGGTCGTCGTAGTGCATCGTCCACGACGGCCGGTCCGGCCCCAGGAACGCGTCGATGACACCGCGCAGATCGGGTCCTTCTGCCAGACCTGCGGCTACCAGCCCGGACGTAGCTTGATGCGCGCCGGGCGCGTGCGGTCCACCGTGATAACGCCTGCCTTTTCCAGCACGATGGCAATCCAGCCGGCGGTCGCGGTCTTGAGGAATGTCTTCAGGTGCGCGTCCAGGCTTCCCGGCGTGCCGTCGGTTGAATAGGTGCTGCCGATCAGGACCCAGCCCCGCGCGCGCAGGAAATCAGGCACCTGCTCAAGCGCCTGCCACGGCAGCGGTGTCCGGGCCTGCTTCTCGCCGAGAAACAGCACGATCCCGTGGGCGGCGTATTCGGCGACGGTGAACTGCCCCCGCCCGGACGGAGTCGCCAGCAGGTCCCCGGGAGAGACCGCCCCACGGACCGCATCCTCCACTGCCCCTGTCACACGGCAATCATCCCATCCGCGAGTCAGTTGGCCGCGTACGGTGCCCGAAGGGCCTTGAGCCGAACCCGAGCTGGGGAAGGAATATGGACACCGGGAACTCGCTGATCTGCGGCCTTGACGCGTTCGCGGAGCAGTTCCGGGCGCAGGCCGACTCGGCCGGGCTTCCGGTGTCCGAGCACGCGATCCACTTCTGCCTGGCCCTGGGCCTGCAAGCGGCGTGGGCACTGCCGGCGGGAGCAGCCAGCCCGCGCGTCCCATGCACTACGGCCAGCTCCTCGCCGACTTCAACAAGGTCGCCCGGGTGCCCGGCCGGCTCCGGCTCATCGTGCTCGCGGCAGACGACGGATACGTGCGGTACATCGAGCGGTCGGGCAGGTCTGTCCTCCCGCTGAAGGCCAAAGAAACGGCACTGATCACGCCGTCGTCGCTCGGCCGACTCGCTGACACGCCACGGCAGAAGGCCGAATCCCACGGCCCATGGCGCGGTCTCCGCACCACGCTTTGCTGGACCAGCACGATACGAGGCTGCTCCCTGTTCGCCTGGGAAGTGACCCCAGGAACCAGGCCGTCACAGATGGCTACAGACCAACACGGCTAGAACCCGCCGTATCTCAAGTCCTTCCTGGGGTGTCTCCCATGTAGCTTTGCGAGGCCGCTGGGCGTGTCGTGGACGCGTTCTCTTAAGTGGTGTCTCCGACGTAGCTGATGTGAAGCGCCTTACCTTGACCTGCGGCTTTCTTCTTCTCGGTGCCGCTTTTGGTTGTCACTTCCCGCGCAGAACCCCACGTCAGCGACATGTCTCGCACGCAAAAACCCCTCCCCACCAGGGCTTCTTCCAAATGGACTTAAGATAACCGCCTTATGGTCGGCTGTCGCGGCATGGGAGCAGAGCTGGAGGTTGAGCTCATAATGAATGATCCGTGCTCAGCCGCGCCGTCTGATCCTCTCGGTTACCAGCCGTTGCGTGATCCGGCCGCGTCACGGCTTCTCGCGCGCCGGACCAGGTCACGGGCGGCCTCCGGCCACGTGCCGTGCCGGAACTCGAATCCCGCCGCGGTCAGCAGGCCCGGGACGACTCGCCGGCTCTTGAGCAGCAGCTCGGTGTCGCTGCGGACCGCGAGCGCGCCAAGCTCCGCCATCCACCGGGTGGCCGGAAGCCCGACGGGAACGCCCCAGGCGGCCCGCAGCTCCCGCATGAAGTCACGCTGGCGCACTGGCCCGGGGGCGGCGAGGTTGACCGGCCCGGCCAGGATGCCCTGGTCAATGATGAAGCGGACCGCGGCGGTGAAGTCGTCCTCGTGGATCCACGACACGTACTGCCCGCCGCCGGCGACCGGGCCGCCCAGCCCCAGGCGCGCCAGGCGCGACAGCACGTCGAACACCCCGCCCCTGTCCGGGGTCATCACCATCGCGGCCCGCAGCGCGACCTTGCGGGTCGCCGGGACCTTCGCCTCATCCAGCTCGCGTTCCCATGCCTGGGCGATGTCAACGCTGAACGCCCAGTAACCGGGGACGCCTTCCTCCGAGCCGCCGATCACGCCCGTGACGTCGTCATTGGGAGCCCCGCGGGCGTCCGCGTAAATGGTCGCGGTGCTCATCTGCAGCCAGGCTCGCGGCGGGCGGCTCGCCGCGGCGATGGCCTGGCCCACCACCCGCGCCGAGCGCACCCGCGAGCGCATCATCTCGGTCAGGTTCTCCTTGGTGTAGCGGCAGCTGACGCTGCGCCCGGCGAGGTTGATGACGACGTCGCTGCCGTCTATCTCGCGCGCCCACGGCCCCAGCCGCTCCCCGTCCCAGGAAACCTGCCCCTCCCCGCCGGCCCGCCGCGTGAGCACCACGACCTCATGCCCGTCGCCCCGCAGCGCCCGCCCCAGCGCAGTGCCCACCTGTCCTGTCCCGCCAGGAATCACGACCTTCACCAGTGCACCCTAACCGGGGCCGCCCGCCGGCACCCACGAAGTCCACGCCTTAGCGTGCCGAGCCGAGAGCGCCCATGACCCCAGCCAGTCATGCCTCTACGCGGAGCAGTCCTTGACCCGGGTTGTCGCCAGATAGGCATGCCCCTCGACCTTCGGGGATACCCCTCGCCCAGAGAAGACCTAGGGCTCAACGAGAACGGGTGATCATAACTGGCAGAGCCCCCGACACGCCGACCGAAATCCGTGACAAACACCGACGGACCCTAACTCCCCGGCATTGGGGGTTAGCCACCCACTCGGTCCCTGCCCGTCCCTGCCCGTCCCTGCCCGGCCTGGACGGGCAGGGGCGTTCGCGTCCCGGAAGATTCTCGGCGTGTTCTAACATGGGCGCATCACCGAGACCGAGGGGCTGTCGTCGATGGGCGGACGTTCAATGGGGGTCGGTAAGCTCGTCGGCTGTGTCGCGATCGTGGTCGCCGCCCTCGTGACACTAGGGTTGAGCGTGCATCACGACGTGCAGTTCACCGCCTCGGTAACGACGCAGAATTACATGGCGCGCTCGAAGGCCGACATGCGCCAGGAGCAGTGCATCTACAGCGCGATCAGGTCCCGTTTGCCAAAGGGCGCGACCATTTACACCGACGGCCAGTTCTGGACGCACGTCCAGCGCCTGGACGAACTCTCGACGACGTGGGCGGTACCGCAGGCGAATCGCGCTGACGCGCAGTGGAGCGTAACCCTCGTCCCCGCGCACGGACAGTGTGGTGGACTCGCGCTGAAGGTCACCCGCATATGAGCCCGCTCGTGGTGCTGGCCGTCGGCCTGGGCCTGCCCGGCCTATCGTCGGCCCTGGCAGTGGCCGGGCGATCCCCGGTGGTCCTGTTCCTCGCCCCGCTCATCGGAGCGGGGATGGCGGCGGTCGGGGCCACGATCGAACTCGGCGTGGGCGGCTCCCTCGTGGCGGATTACGCGGTGGTGGCGGTGATCGTCAACCTCGCGGTGCTCGCGTGGTGGCTGCGGGCCCGCCGCGCCGCCCGGCCGCGGGCTGTCACCGCGCAGGTGAGCCCAAGGACGTGGGGCTGGTCTTTCCTCACCGTGGTCGTCCTGCTTGGCTGTTTGGCCCTCCCACTGAGCGCGCTGCGCGCTCAGCAGTTCGGCTGGGACGCCAACTCGATCTGGCTGACCCACGCCCTGATGGTGTACGGCGGGCACCACGTCCTGCTCACCGGCTTGCAGAACGTGGCGTACCAGTTCTCCAACCCCGACTACCCGCCACTCGTTCCCGCCGCCGAGGCGCTCGCGTTCAAGTTCTTCGGAACGGGAGACCTGCATCTCGCCCCCGACATGACGGCGCTGCTGACCGCCTGCGCCCTCGGGGTCGTCGGCATCGGCATCGCGGCGACGGGAACGGGCCCGGATGCCATGGCAGTCGGGATCGGCGGGGCTACTGCGACCGCGGGCAGCGGAGCGCGCAGGGCCGGCCGCATCGCCGGGATCGTCGCGGCCGGGGCCATGTGCGTGGTGGCCTTCGCGGTATCAAGCGCCTACGCCCTCGATGGCTATGCGGACCTCATGTGGGCGGCGCCCGCGGCAGGCGCGGTCATCTGGGGTCTGGTGCTGCCGCCCAGTCGCCGGGCGCTCGGCGTCGCGTGGATCTGCGCCGTCGCGGCCAGCCTGACCAAGAACGAGGGGCTCACCACCGGCCTGGTCATCATCGTCTTGATCGCGCTGCGGTACCGGCCGCTGTCGCTGCCTGGACCGGCGGCGCGCCGCTGGGCCGAGCGCGCAGCGTTCGTGGTCCTTCCCGCGCTGCCCGGCCTGGCCTGGGCCGGGCTCATCAAGCACATCGGCGTGAGCGACGAGTTCTTCAAGTCTGTGTCCACGGAGACACCGCTCTACCGTGCTCAGGCCACCGTCGCCGGCATATGGCTGCACCTGCACGTCCTCCCGGTGGCGCTCGGGGCGCTGCTGGTCGGGTGGCTGTTCCTGCGCCGGGACCGGACGCGCAGCCGCCTGGCGAACCCGGCGTGGCTGTGGCTCGCCTGCCTGGGCTCGCTGGTGACCATCTTCGTCACGTACGTGGACGGCTGGCTTCCGATTCAGGGGTGGCTGCTGAACAGTGCCGACCGGACGACCATCTTCGCCCAGGTGGTGCTGTACGCCGAACTCGCGGTCTGGATGGTGATCGCGGTAGAGGGCGCCTTCACCTGGATGGCTGAGCAGGCGTCCGCGCGGGGCTCCTCAGCAGGCGAGCGCCTCCCGGAAGTACCCGATGGTCTGGCTGAGCCCGTCCCTGAGTGGGACCGTGGGGGCCCAGCCCAGTAGCTCCTTCGCCCGGCTGATGTCTGGCCTGCGGCGGGTCGGATCGTCAGCGGGCAGCGGACGATGCTCTACAGGGCAGCGGCTCTCGGTCAGGTCCATGACGTGCTTCGCCAGTTCGAGCATCGTGAACTCGCCCGGGTTGCCGAGGTTTACTGGTCCGGTCACCTCCGACGGCGAGTTCATGAGCGCGATCAGCCCCTCGACCATGTCGTCGACATAGCAGAACGACCGGGTCTGCGACCCGTCGCCGAACACCGTGAGCGGCTCGCCGCGCAGCGCCTGGACGATGAAGTTCGACACGACCCGGCCGTCGTCGGGGAGCATCTTCGGTCCGTAGGTGTTGAAGATACGGGCGACCTTGATCCGCAGCCCGTGTTGGCGGTGATAGTCGAAGAACAGCGTCTCCGCGCACCGCTTGCCCTCGTCATAGCAGGACCGGATGCCGATCGGGTTGACGTTGCCCCAGTACGACTCCGACTGCGGGTGCATGGCCGGGTCCCCGTACACCTCGGAGGTGGAGGTGAGCAGGATCCGCGCGCCCAGCCGCTTGGCCAGGCCCAGCATGTTGATCGACCCGTGCACGCAGGTCTTGGTGGTCTGCACCGGGTCCCGCTGGTAGTAGACCGGCGACGCGGGGCAGGCGAGATGGTAGATCTCGTCGACCTCGACGTAGAGCGGGAACGTCACGTCGTGCCGGATGAGCTCGAAACGCGGTTCGTCAAGCAGTTCGTGCACGTTGTGCCGGCTGCTGGAGTAGAAGTTATCGGCGACGAGCACGTCGTGACCTAGCTCAAGCAAGCGCTTACACAAGTGGGATCCGATGAAACCCGAGCCGCCAGTTACCAGAATCCGTTTGTGATCCACGACAACGCAATTTATCAGCTTGGCGCCGAGCAGTAGACCGCGTATATAGGCTATTTTCCTATGAAACTTTCCGTCCTGATGCCGGTTTACAACGAGCTGGCGACCCTGGCCTCCGCTGTCAAAGAGGTCCTCGGTGTCGATTACCCCTGCGAGATCGAGCTTGTCATCGTCGACGACGGCAGCACCGACGGGACGCGGTCGCTGTACGACACCTTCGCAGGCGACCCGCGGGTGAGCATCCACCTGCACGACCGTAACCGGGGCAAGGGCGCCGCGATCGCCACCGCGGCCACCGCCGCGACCGGCGACTACCTGATCATGTGCGACGCCGATCTGGAGTACTCACCCGCGCAGATCCCGTCGCTTCTGGAGCCGGTGCTCGCCGGGGACGCCGAGGTCGTCTACGGCACGCGGACCTTCGGCAGCCACAATTCGTATTCATTCCTGTACGTCCTTGGCAATAAAGCCGTAACGACTTTCGCTAACATCCTGTTCAACTGCTATATCAGCGACCTGGAGACCTGCTTCAAGCTGATGCCCACGGCGCTGTACCGGCGGTTGCGCGTCCACGAGGCCGGGTTCGGCATGGAGGCCGAGATCACCGGCAAGCTGCTGCGCCGCGGCATCCGTCCGTACGAGGTTCCGATCAGCTACAAGGCGCGCAGCCGGCAGGCCGGCAAAAAGCTCACCTGGCGCGACGGTGTCGAGGCGCTGTGGATCCTGACGCGCGAGCGTTTCTTCAGCCGTTCCGTTCAGCGGTTACTGAATGTAGCCCTCCGCGCCAGCGGAAAGCCGGTCACCGTGTAAATGTCGCCGGCAGTCATCTTCTGGCCGTAGAACGTGCCCGTCTTGGCCGCCACCACCCGTATCAGCGCGGGAATCGGTCCGTTGCGGACTGAGCAAAACTGATGCCGTAGCGCTCAGCCAATTTGCGCTTCGATGTGCCCGCATTGAAGTCCGAGACGAGTTGTTTGGTGTCGATCTCACTGAGCCGGTCGCCAACCCGGCTACCTGAGCAGCTGGAGGCGGTGCTCTGCCGCGTGGATGGTGACCTGCTGGCCCCAGCTGAGGGTGAGGGCGTCGGTCTCGATGCCGTCGCCGAAGGCGACGAGTCCCTCGGATTCGCTGATGACGGTCAGCGCTGATGTCCCGGTGAGGAATCCCTCGGTAAGGGTGATGGCCGTAGCGGGCGATGGCCAGGCTTCGCGGGTAAACCAGCACAGCGCGGGCTGGGTCGGGCCGGGCAGCGGCAGGTCGCTGTGGCGTTCCAGCCACGCGGAACGGCACCATCCGGTGGCGCCGGTGCCGGTGCCGACCAGGATTCCTGAGGAGGCCTGGCGCTCGTGCTGGCCTTCGGGCAGGCGGAGGGTGTAGCGGGCGGTCTGGTGGCTGGGCTGGCCGAGGTAGATCTCGTTGAGCGCGAACAGGCGCTGTGCGTCGTCGGTGACGGCCTCGACCATGGTGCGTGCCTCGGTATGGCGCTGCGCTGATGCCGTGACGGCCGCGGCCAGGAGCTGGCCGACGGCCGCTGGCGGATGCGGGACGAGGACGCCGGGGTTGCGGGCCGGGTCGGGGTTGATGCCGATGACCGGCTGCTGGCGCAGGTATTTGGCGACGTTGGCTACCAGCCCGTCCTGGCCGACGACGATGACGATGTCGTCGGGGGCGAACAGGAACCGGCTGAGGTCGGCGCGCTCCACCGCGCCGCGCCTCCAGTCCGGCGGGATGGCGGCACTGACGGCGGCGAGTGCCTGCCGCTGCAGGGCGTGGCGCTCCTCGACTTCGGCGAGATCACGACCGCGCGCGGCGAGGTAGAACGCGGCGTGCCCGCGGGTGCCGTGGCGAGCACGCAGTTCGTCCAGCTCGGTATGCCGGTGCACCACGACCGCCCGAGGCCCCAGGGTCATTGCGGCTGGCCGTCCGGCCCGCGCTGCGCGCGCGTGCCCGGGAGCTGGGCATGGCCCGCGGCTCCCGCGTCGCCGTCGCCGACGTCACCCAGGCCGAGCCGTGCCAGGAGCGGCGTGAGCAGGTCAGGCGTGAGCACGATGGTGCCGATCTGCGGCAGGCTTCCCGCCAGTTCCTTGATCGTAAGCCCAAGCAGGGTGGCGTCGGGCAGGTCCCGGTAGGCGCTGACCCGTGCGGTCTCAGCCGCCCCGGCGGCCTCGCCGCTGACCCTGATCGTGTGCGCACGCGCGTCACCCAGACGGCGCTCGCGGTCCGCCTGCGCCTCGGTCTCGGTCCGGTTCGCGGCGGCCGCCTCCTCGGCCTGCCTTCGCGCGTTGGCGCCCCGCTGGACGATCAACTGCTCCTCCATCCGGGCCAGCTCGATCTGGCTTTGCATCTCGTTCTCGCCGATCACCCGCTCCCGTTCTACCGCCAGGGCCCGGCGCTCGTAGGTGGCCCGGTCGGCTTCCTGCTGCACCAGTTCCCTGGCCGGGGTCTGCAGCGCCTTCTCCATATCCGGTTCGGGGCGTATCGCGACCACCCGCACCGCGATGACCTCAATCCCGGTGTCGGTCAGCCGCCGGTCGGCAGTCAGACCGGCAGCCACCCGGTCGCGGACCGCGGCCACCCCCGAGCCGAGCGCATCGGCGAGCGGGGTCACGGCCAGCAGAGCCAGGGAATGCTGCTGTGCCGTCTCGGTCAGCAGCCCGCCGATCTGCTCGAGCGGCGTTCCGGTCCACTGCCCGGTGGCCGGGCTGATGGAGAAGTCCAGCCGACTGGTGGCTAGTACCGGATCGGCGACCCGGTAGGTCACCGATGCCTGCACGGTCAGGTCCTGGAAGTCACTAGTGCGCGCGTGGAACATCAGCGGCAGCTCACGGTCATCGACGGGGACCTCGGATAGCACGGCCGTCAGCGGGCGGAACCAGAACGCCAGCCCGGTGCCGTCATGCACGACTTTGCCGCGGCGCAGGTGCCGGACGTGAGCGGTCGGCCTGCCCCGCAGATGGCGCAGGAACGCGATCCTGACTATATCGGCCATATGGATCCTCCTTTATCGTCAATATGACGTTAAGGGAACCGGGGCTTTTCGTCAAGCGGACGATTAATGGGCTAGGCTGCCGTACCATGACCGATTACAATCCGCGGGCCTACCCGCCCGTTGCGGTCACCGTGGACCTCGTGCTGCTCACCATCCGCGACCAGCAGCTGTGCGTCCTGCTCATCCGCCGGTCCGGCGCCCCCTTCCAGGGGCAGTGGGCGCTGCCGGGCGGTTTCGTCCGCCCCGGTGAGGACCTGCCGCAAGCCGCCCGCCGCGAGCTCGCCGAGGAAACCGGACTCGCCGACACCGGCGGTCACCTCGAGCAGCTAGCCAGCTACGGTGCCCCGGACCGGGACCCGCGGATGCGCGTCGTCACCGTCGCCTATCTCGCGCTGCTGCCCGGCCTGCCCGCCCCGGTCGCAGGCTCGGATGCCGCCGCGGCCCGCTGGGCCGTAGCCGACGAGATGCTCGCCGACCCGGCACTGCTGGCCTTCGATCATCACGCGATCCTCCGCGACGCCGTCGAGCGAGCCCGCGCGAAACTGGAGTACACCCCGCTGGCAACCGCGTTCTGCCCCGCCGAGTTCACCATTGCGGAACTGCGCCGCGTCTACGAGTCCGTCTGGGGCGTCCCGCTCGACCCGCGGAATTTCCACCGCAAGGTCACCGGCACGGCCGGGTTCGTGACACCGGCCGGGACCGCTACCGCCGGATATCACGGCAGGCCCGCGCAACTGTACCGGCGCGGCCCCGCGACCACCCTCATCCCGCCCGTCATGCGCCCGCAGCCATCAGGGCCGAAGGCGCCGCGGCGGCCGGATTTCACGAGCAGCCCCGGCAGCTAGCTGACCGGAGCGCGGCCAGTCGGCTGGGTCAGTGACTCAGGCCTGCCGCTGCTGTAGTACCAGTGAGGCTCCGCCTCTGACCGCCGAAAGCGGTTTTACCTCGCTTTGCGGCATTCGCTGATCAGCCCAACCAGGACGCTCCTACGCTCGACCTGAGGGCTATTTCGGTCATTTGGTGAACTCTGTGGAAATGGGCACGGTGCGGAAGCTGTCCCGGATACTGTGGGCGGCGGGCAGCGGGCAGCGATGGCAAGGGAGCTGGGGCATGCAGCCGTTGTCTGGCGGTGATCCGGTGCAGATCGGGCCGTATCGTCTACGCGGCCGCCTCGGCGCCGGGGGGATGGGGCAGGTGTTCCTGGCGTCTACCCCGGCCGGCCGTCCGGTCGCGCTGAAGGTAGTGCGGCCGGAGCTCAGCGACGACCGGGAGTTCCGGGCGCGGTTCCGTCAGGAGATCGCCGCGGCCCGGCGGGTGCGCGGGCTGTACACCGCCGAACTGGTCGATGCGGACCCCGACGCCCACCCGCCGTGGCTGGCCACCGCCTACGTGCCGGGGCCGTCGCTGCAGCAGATGCTGGACTCCCGCGGCCCGTTGCCCGAGACGGAGGCGTTCCGGCTGGTCGCCGGGGTCGCCGAGGCGCTGCAGGCCATTCATGCCGCCGGGGTGGTGCACCGTGATCTCAAGCCGTCCAACGTGGTGCTCGGGCCGGACGGCCCGCGGGTGATCGACTTCGGCATCGCCCGCGCGCTGGAAGGCGCGGTGCTGACCCGCACCGGCATGACGGTAGGAACCCCGCAGTTCATGGCGCCGGAGCAACTGCTAGACCTGCCGGTGACCCCGATGATCGATGTGTTCGCCCTCGGCACACTGGCTGCCCGCGCCGTGCTCGGCCGGCCCCCCTTCGGCGGCGGCCACCCCGCCGCAGTGCACTACCGGGTGCTGCACGAGCCCCCCGACCTGAACGGCTGCCCGCCCCGGCTGCGCGCCCTGATCGAACCCTGCCTCGCCAAACAGCCCGCCGACCGCCCCCCGCCCGCCCAGATCCTCCAGTACTGCCTGCAGTACGCGGACATGACGCCCGAACCGGTACCAGCCCAGGCGCCGTACCCAACCACTGAGATAGCCGCCAACTACCAGACGGCACACCCGCCAACGATGATAGCGGGCGTCGCACCGCAGTCTCCGCCGGCCGGAACGCCCGGTCGGGTAGTCCCCCCGCGACCGATCGTCAAGGCGCTGATCTATCTGGGTAGCCTGCTCGCTGTCTGCGGTGTCGCCGTGGCCGTCATAGCCGCCTCGCCCTCGGTGCGGGCGGCAATGCACCTGCACGGTGCCGCCAGCGGCACGGCCGCAGCGGCCACCGGGCCTTGTACACCCAAGATCAACGCGGTAGGGCCGTTCGAGCCCACCGCCACCCAGACAGTTGAGATCACTGGCAGTTGCTTCGGCATTGGAAATGCCACTTCAGGAACTGATACGGCATACTTCCACATCAGTGATCTCACCGCAGGATGGAACGCCTGCTGGACCGGCGACCCTAACACCGACTTCATCACCTGCGGCCTCTTGTCCTGGACCAACCAGAAGATCACCTTTAGCGGCTTCAGCGGTGACTACGGACAGAGCGGTTACGTTATCACCGACGGTGACCACATCAAGATCCAGGTCTGGAACCCGAAGTCCGGCAAAGGCCCTGCTACCTACGAGGTCGTCGCGAGGTAGCGACCCAGGCACGTACCACCGTTTCGCCCAACCATACATACGCATCGCCCCGCCGTGGCGGATTACGCTTGAGTCTGCGACGATAATTTAGAATGAATAGTACTCTGGGAGTGCATGGCCAGAGTAGTGGGAATTAAATGTCAAGTAATGCCATGTTTTGTTGTGTTTTGCGGAGAGCCGATAATTCACGACTGCTTCATCTGCCGGGGGCTTCCTTCTTCCCGGTACGCGAGGTGCCGCCGTGCGATAAGACCCCGACGAGCTGTCACGACCAGGATGGAATTAGCTCATTATGGCGGCATCCGGCAGCTTACTTCGGGAGACTGTTGATGATTAGAAATGTGAGCTTTGACGAGATCGAGGCGGTTCGACGGCACGTCTATGATGCGCTCCTCGGCAGTACCGCACGGTCCGCGCTCCCCGAGGAAAAGCAGGACGAGCTGCTGGCGCAGGCGTGCGCCGAGGCATGCGACATCCTCGATCGTTGGGTTAACAGTCCGGTCTGGGAGGGACTGCGGCCCGCGGGCCGGGGGCCGATCGCTGATGTAATTCCGGATTGGCGGCGCGTCAGGCCGTTCTTGGAACCGCTTGGCGCGACGCTGAGCAGGCTTAGTGAGCGTCGACCAGGTATCTCCGGGATGCCGGAGATTGGAGACCCTGAAGCATATATCAACCAGCTGATCAAGCAGGCTGAGTCCACTGGCCGGCATTATCGCCGGTTTAACAGGGAAGAGCTATTCAAGCAGGCGACGGACAGGATCAGGGTCTTGCAGTCGAGTGTCTGCGGGGCTGCGGCCGACTTCGCGAAAGGGAGCAAGACGCGAGCCCAGCGCCGGGCGCTCGCCCGCTCTGCGCTGAAGGCGGCAGGAAGCTTCCTGTTGAGCGCGGCCCTCATTCTGGGGGGTGTCCCGCACCAAACCCACGGCACTTGTGAGGTTACGGATAATTTTGCTTTAATTTGATATGCCGAATCCCTTTCATAAGGGAATGCTTACGTCCCCAACAAATGCTGCCGCGGCTATGAGATTGCGTAGCGTTGCTCGATCCCGTCCAGCAGGGCGGCCAGTATTACAGTTGCCGTTTCACGTTGAGTGCTCGTCCGCTATGTTTTCCGTGACGAGTTTGCTGCGGCATGCGGTTATGTGAGTGACTGCTGGGGCTGGCGTCTCGATTGGGGCACAGGCTGGCAGTGCTGAGGCGCGGGACGGCCGTGGCTCGTTCCCTTGATTTTGTGGAAATACAAAACAACGAGGCCACGGCCGCGGTGGCCAGCATAGAGGATGCCGCGGCCTGCGACGAGAGAGCGGACGCGCTGGTCATCGGCCTGCTGGCCCGGGTGATGCGGCGGCGCGGCACCATCGCGACGGCGGTGGACTATGTCCGGTCGATGGCGCGGGACACGCGGGCGAACTGCTGGGAGCTGGCGGAAAGGGCCGGTCACGGGCTGCCGTACCGGATGCAGGGCCTGCTGGGCAGGAGCAGGTGGCGGTGGGAGGACCTGCGGGAACTGCTGCCCGGCCTGGCCCAGGACGTCCTCGGCGGCGATCCCGGCGACGGGATCGGGCCGGGGCTGGCCATCGACGAGACCGCTGACCTGCGCAAGGGGAACGCGACGGCCTGCGTGGCGCCGCAGCACGCCGGGGTGACCGGGAAGATCGAGAACTGCGTGACCTGGGTCTTCTCCGCGCTGGTCACCGCGTCCGGGCAGGCCTGGGTTGATTTCGACGCGTACATGCCGGACCGCTGGGCGAAGGACCCGGCGCGCAGGAAAAAAGCGGGGATCCCGGAGGAGCTGGCGTTCGCCACCAAGCCAGAACTGGCCATCAAGCAGGTGAAACGCCTGGTAGCGGGCGGGCTCCGGGTACTGTGGGCCGCGGCCGACGAGGTCTACGGCCGGTCCGGCGAGTTCCGGGCCGCGCTCCGCGGCCTCGGCCTGTCCTACGTCGTCATCATCCCCTGCGATTACCGCGTCACGTTCGCGAGGAACAAGGCGACCCGCGCTGACCAGGCAGTACGCGACGCGGTGTTCGAGATGCGGTCCTGCGGGAACGGCACGAAGGGCCCCCGCTACGCGGACTGGGCGCTCCTCGGCACGGACGACCCGCGCGAGTGCCTGCTCATCCGCCGCCTGCCGGACCGCGGGAAGAACCAGCACACGTTCTACCTGTGCTACGCCCCGGAGGGCCGCCCGGCGACCATGACGTATTTCATCACCATCGCGGGAAGCCGCTGGCCAGTAGAAACTACTTTCCGGACCGGGAAAGACGCCTTCGGCTGGGACCAGTCCCAGGCCCGCACCTGGAACGCGGTCAACCGGCACACCGTCCTGACCGCCCTCGCCCAGCTGCGCACCGCCGCCGCCCGGGCCGCCCTCACCGGATGCCGCGCCCTCCCCGCCGCAGCGTCGGCAGCCCCCGGCACCGCTCCCGTCCCGGAGGAACCGGCCGTGAACCCCGATGACCTGCAGATCCACACGGGTGACGCGCCGCTGCCCGCCGCCGGCGGGCTCCCGTGCCCGCCCGGCATCCCGCCGATCACGCTCTCGCACGCCGAGACCAGCAAGATCACGCGCCTCGCCCGCGACTGGAAGCAAGGACACCTCAACCGCACCCGCCTCGCCTTCCATCTCCGCTGGTCAGCATGGCGGAGACGCCACCAGGCCCGCGCCCGCTGGCATCACTACTCCGCCCGTCTCGCAGCGCTCGCCGACTGAACCCGTCCGACCGGAAGGGGGTGACGACATGTAGCCAAGCCATGAGAATCAAGCAACACGCTAGGCCGCAGCGCGGTCACTGACCGAGAAACGGCAACTGTAATACCAGGCTGCCGCTTGTCAGACAGACGGGATTGAGAGGCTGGATATCACGCATGCCGCACCGGCCGGCTTCGTGACAGGTTGCGTACTTCGGAGGGGTCACCTGGCTTCCTGCCTGCGCGGGATCCGCATCATGTCGCTGTCTCCGGTCAGTGCGCCTCCGTCGGCGACTGGGCCGCTTTCCCGGCGTCAGCCGGCACAGGGGAGCCTGGAATGACACCCCTAGGTGAAACAGTCGGTCCATGACGATCCGCCACGACCTCGACATCATCCAGCTCACGCGCCCAGGCGACGCCGATCCGGCTGTCAGGCAGGAGCTGACCGCATGCTGGATTGCGGTCACGAACGCCGGCGGCGCTGCGGGGTTCCCGTTTCCCCCGGTCAATGCCAGTCACGTCGCTCCGGCAGTCGATGCTCTTGCTGCCTGCCTCGACCCGCAGCGAAGCCGGATACTGCTCGCCCGCATCAGCGGTGCCCTCGCGGGATGGGTGGCCCTCAGCCGCGACCCCAGTCCCCTCATCGCCCACTGGGGGGTAGTCAACCACCTGCAGACCCAGCTTGCGCACCGCAACCGGGGCATCGGATCGGCCCTGATGCACCGGCTCCGGGACATCGCCCGCGACGAAATGGGCCTGGAACAGCTCCACCTCGCGGCCCGCGGCGGAACGGGACTCGAAGACTTCTACGCGCGGCTCGGCTGGCGGGTGACAGGCCGCTGGCCCGGCAAGCTCCGGCTGGCTCCTGACGACACCAGAGACGAGATCCTGATGATCCTCACGCCGCTGTGAACATCCGGGCCGGCGGCCGGTCCACCGGGACGAAGCACCTGCGGCGGGCTCCGGCCGGGGGCGCTGTCCGGATGCCCTCGACGTGGCGATAACCGCGGCAGCGTGGCCGCGGCTCCCGAGGACTACCCGATGGCTGGTCGCCGCGTCGGCGGGTAGCGCGGCGATCGTGGGCGCCGCCGGGGCGCTGGCCGCCCTCCTGGAGTAGCGGGCTGTTATGTACCCGAGGTCCGCCCGCATACGGCGCCGCCACCGGGCACCGATGTGGACAGCGAGTACGGGTTGATGGCAGGCCCGGACTGGGCAGGCACGGGCGTGCGCTCGCTTGGGTAGTCCGGGTGTATGTAACCGTCGGTTGTTCCGCACCGTATGCCCGCGTTGCCGATGATGGTCTGATCCCATGGCTCGAGCGGACCGCCGGGGCCGTCCCACCGGGCGAAGTCGACGCTGCCGTACTGATGGTCGAGCACACGCATCTTGCGCTTGTCCTTTTTCAGGTCCCGTCCAGCACGCTTCGCGCGCTCGGCGGCCGACGGCTCTTTGAGCGCGGGCTCGGCCATCAGCCCTTCGGTAAGCTCGCGAAGCTTGCGGTCGATCTCGTCCTCGTGAGCCGACCCCTGGTCGCCTATTCCCTTAGACATGGCCAGAACCTAGCAAAAGCAACCAATCCTGCATGCGGGAATCAGCGGGGTTCGTTCCTTTTGAAAGAATTCGATCTCATGAACGGACCCGGCTGACTCTCTCAGCCGCCACCTAAAGTTCGTGTGACTGCCGGCTTTAGTCTCCCTGCGCTGTGCGAGCGCCAGGTCGGAGATGACGTCCTCGGCAGGTTGGGCCCGCTTGGGCAATCCTCGGGTTTTAGGTGGTACAGGCGGTTCCGTTCACCGAGAAGCTCGCGGGGGAAGGTCCAGGCGAGCGTCCACGAGCTGATCGTGCTGCTACCCGTGTTGGTGAGCACTATCTGCGCCTGG